>UOEB01000192.1_pt1 | contig 18962 bp, 15 predicted proteins | sample 1989961 | NCBI WGS metagenome assembly UOEB01 (sample SAMEA4712198, study PRJEB27164) | hydrothermal vent metagenome | biome: marine basaltic hydrothermal vent biome; feature: marine hydrothermal vent; material: mineral | place: Pacific Ocean | collected 2011-06-14/2011-07-23 | depth 1691 m | reverse complement strand
GCGTTCGCTAACGGTTGTAATATAAGCATCGCTCATAAAAGGCACAGTTTGCCCTTCTAACCCTTGAAAATTGTTACTAATTAACCATTGGCGCACAAACTCTTTAGAGAGTTGTTTTTGTGTTTCGTTATTATCTTGTCGCTCTTGGTAACCAGCTGCATAAAAATAACGCGACGAATCAGGTGTATGAATTTCGTCAATCAACACTATTTTACCGTCTTTGGTTTTTCCAAACTCATATTTGGTATCTACCAAAATCAAGCCTCTAGAAGTTGCAATTTCAGTCCCTCTTTGAAACAGTTTACGTGTATAATCTTCTAGTACTAAGTAATCGGCTTCGCTAACAATACCACGTTTTAAAATGTCTTCGCGTGAAATGTCTTCGTCATGGTCGCCCATTTCGGCTTTGGTAGCTGGCGTAATAATAGGTTCTGGAAATTTGTCATTTTCCTTCATGCCATCAGGCATAACCATGCCACAAAGCATACGCTTACCAGATTTATATTCACGAGCTGCATGACCAGACAGATAGCCACGAATAACCATCTCTACTTTAAAAGGTTCACATAAATGCCCAATAGCCACATTAGGATCTGGTGATGCTAACAGCCAATTCGGAACGATGTCCTCAGTTGCTTTCATCATTTTTGTAGCAATTTGATTTAGTATTTGCCCTTTATACGGAATGCCTTTCGGCATAACGACATCAAAAGCCGATAATCTGTCAGTTGCAATCATCACCAATTGCTCATTGTTAATATTATAAACCTCGCGTACTTTTCCTTTGTAAACACTTTTTTGTCCTGGAAAATTAAAGTTGGTATCTGTTATTGTATTTGCCACAAATTCACGAATTATTTATTTACAGAAAACTATTAACTGTTAACTGCACACTATACTACTCTCTATTCTCAATATTTTTATACGCTGCAATTACTTTTTTAACCAGTTTATGGCGAATGACATCTTTATCGTCTAAAAATATAATACCCACACCATCCGTATTTTTAAGGATAAGTAAGGCTTCTTTTAAACCTGAAATGGTACGTCGTGGTAAATCTATTTGTCCAGGATCGCCAGTTAAGAGAAACTTTGCGTTTTTTCCCATTCTGGTTAAAAACATTTTCATTTGTGCGTGTGTAGTGTTTTGCCCTTCGTCTAAGATTACAAAGGCATTATCTAAAGTACGACCACGCATAAATGCCAAAGGTGCAATTTGAATAATTCCCTTTTCAATATAACTCTCTAACTTTTCGGCAGGAATCATATCGCGTAACGCATCATATAAGGGTTGCATATAAGGGTCTAATTTCTCTTTTAAATCTCCTGGAAGGAAACCCAAATTTTCACCGGCTTCAACAGCAGGACGCGTTAAAATAATACGCTTCACCTGCTTATTCTTTAAGGCTTGAACTGCCAATGCAACGCCTACATAAGTTTTTCCTGTTCCTGCAGGACCAATAGCAAATACCATATCGTTTTTGCGCATGCTCTCTACCAATTTGCGTTGGTTTGTACTTTGTGCTTTAATGCGCTTTCCTCCTACACCATGCACCAACACTTCGCCGCTAGATTTAGACGTTGAATAATCGTCACTGCTTTGGCTGGTTAACACACGTTCAATAACGTTTTCATCCAGTTTGTTGTACTTCCCAAAATGATTGATAAGCATGGTAAGACGACGGTCAAATTCTTCCAGCAATTCTTCGTCACCATAAGCTTTGAGCGTGTTTCCTCGCGCTACAATTTTAAGTTTAGGGAAATATTTTTTAAGAAGTTGAATATTTACATTTTGAGCGCCAAAAAACTCTTTTGGACTAATTTCTTCAAGCTCAATAATAAGTTCGTTCAAATGCTGTGTTTTTATAATATAAATTCAGTTAATTTCTATTCTTTCAAATAGGTTTTTTTGAACCTACATTTAATTTAATTCTGACCAAATATTAAAAACAAAAACGAAAAAAATTATGTAGGTTTGTAAAACTCAAAAGTACATAATTTTACATCAAGGCACACTAAAAAAATATCAACAATTTTGCCAATGGCAATTATAACATTAACAACCGATTTTGGAGAGAAAGATCACTTTGCTGGCGCAATAAAAGGTGCTATTTATTGTGAGCTTCCCGATGTTAAAATTGTTGATATCTCGCATTCGGTTTCGCCATTTAGTATTCCCGAAGCGGCATACATTATACAAAACGCCTATAGCAGCTTTCCAAAAGGCTCCATTCATCTTATTGGGATTGACTCGGAAATCAATCAGGAAAACAAGCATATTGTTATTAAACTGGACGACCATTATTTTGTATGTGCTAATAATGGCATTATGAGTATGATTTGTTCCGAAATTGCACCTGAGAAAATTGTAGAGATCAATATTCATGAAAAAATAGAAACGAGCTTCCCTGTATTAGATGTGTTTGTAAAAGTGGCGTGCCATATTGCACGAGGTGGTACTCTGGAAGTTATTGGCAAACCCATACAAGGTATAAAACCATTAAAAAACATTATTCCGTTTGTAAATGCTGAAAGAAATCAGATTATAGGAAACGTTGTGTATATTGATAATTATGGTAATGTAGTGACCAATATAAAGCGGAAATTTTTTGAAGACATTCAAAAAGGAAGGTCTTTTGAAATCTATGCTAGAAATTATAAATTTAAAGAGATATTTACAAAGTATAGTGACATAGTAAACTTTGATATTGAAGCCGAAAAACGTCATGACGAAGGTCGTGGTCTAGTAGTCTTTAATTCTTCTAATTATATGGAAATTGCCATCTATAAAAGTAATTGCACCACAGTTGGTAGTGCTTCGACCTTAATGGGATTGAATATGATGGATACGGTTACCGTTAACTTTTTAAAGGAATAATATGCTGGTACGAATCGTTAAAATGAGTTTTGCTGAAGCGCATATTGATACGTTCTCATTACTCTTTAAGTCTAAAAAAGAGCAAATACGAAATTTTCCGGGTTGCCGTTTGTTAGAATTGTATAGAGATACAACCCATGCAACTATATTTTTTACCTATAGCTATTGGGATAGTGAAACAGATTTAGAAAATTATAGAAATTCAGAATTATTTGCAGCCGTTTGGTCGCAAACAAAAGTATTGTTTAATGATAAACCACAAGCTTGGAGTGTGGATAAAGTTGTAAGTTTACCATAATGCTAGCCATCTTTAAAAAAGAAATAAACTCGTTTTTTGCTTCTCCAATTGGGTATTTGGTGGTTGCTATATTTTTAATCGTAAACGGCTTATTCTTATGGCTGTTTAAAGGCGACTTTAATATTCTGGATTATGGTTTTGCAGATGTATCACCGTTTTTTATGTTAGCACCTTGGGTGTTCCTATTTCTTATTCCTGCAATAACCATGCGCAGTTTTTCTGATGAAAAAAAGCAAGGCACTATTGAACTCTTACTTACCAAACCTATTTCTCATTTCAACATTGTACTAGGGAAATATTTCGCCTCTTTTTTCCTAATTATAATTGCACTTATACCAACATTACTATATGTTTTTACGGTATATCAATTGGGAAACCCTATTGGTAATTTAGATATGGGAAGCACATTGGGTTCTTATTTTGGCTTACTATTTTTAGTAACAGCATATACTGCGATTGGCGTATTTGCTTCAACGGTGTCTGACAACCAAATTGTTGCCTTTATTATTGCTGTTTTTATATGTCTGTTCTTTTTTATTGGGTTGGATAGTATTGCTGAATTTACATCAAGCACAGTTATAGAACAATTAGGCATGAATTCTCATTTTAAAAGCATGAGTCGTGGTGTACTTGACAGCAGAGACATACTGTATTTTTTAAGTGTGACACTTTTCTTTTTACTACTGACCAAACATGGTATTAACACCAAAAAGGCAGGTAAAAAAGAGCTTGTACAAATTCTAATTTTAGGTGTAGGATTGCTTGTAATAAATATGTTTACACAATCCATCTATAAACGCTTCGACCTCACTAAAGACCAGCGTTACACCTTAAACCAATCGACATTAGATATTATTAAAGATATAGATTCTCCTATTATTATTGATGTGTTTCTTGAAGGCGATTTTCCTTCGGAATTTAGACGCCTTCAAACCGAAACCAAGCAACTGCTTGAAGAGTTTTCGGCATACAATCCTCATATCATTTTTAATTTTATCAATCCTTTAGAAGACGATAACTCTCGTGATGCCAATATTAGAAGTTTGAATCAAAGAGGTTTAACACCTTTGCAATTAAGTGTTAACGAAAACGGAAAATCTACCCAAGAAGTTATTTTCCCATGGGCTTTAGCAAGTTATAATAATGAAACTGTAAAAATTTCGCTATTAAAAAATAAGATAGGTGCTTCGGCAAAAGACATGGTAAGCAATTCAGTACAACAATTGGAATATGTTTTTGCTGATGGTTTTAGCAAATTGGTGTATCCTAAACGACGCAAAATAGCGGTATTAAGAGGGAATGGTCAACTTGAAAACAAATACATTGCAGACTTTGTTAAAACGCTTCGTGACTATTATTTTATTGCGCCTTTTACCTTAGATAGTGTGGCTAGTAATGCCCAACAAACGCTGGATAAATTAGAAGCATTTGACCTTATTATTAATGCTAAACCTACACAAGCCTTTTCAGAGCAAGAAAAACTAGTGCTCGATCAATTTATCATGAATGGTGGGAAAAGCCTATGGTTAATTGATAAAGTGGCTATTGATAAAGACAGTTTGTACAATGAGGCTGGGAAAAGTTTTGCTACTGCAAGAGATTTAAATCTCACCGATTTCTTCTTTAAATATGGTGTTAGAATCAACCCTGTTTTAGTAAACGATCTCTACTCTGCTCCTATCACACTTGCGATTGGCGAAGGGAGTGAAGCACAGTTTCAACCCATACAATGGCAATATTCGCCTTTAGCATCTGGTGCAAATAATCATCCTATAGTAAACAATATAAATTTAGTGAAATTTGATTTTGCAAATCAGATAGATACTTTAAAAAACACTATTTCTAAAACTATTCTTTTACAAAGTTCGCCATTATCAAAACTTTTAGGGACACCAAGAGAAATAAGCTTAGATATTGTTACAAAACAACCCGATAGAACTACATTTACCAATGGTAATCAAACACTTGCTGTATTATTAGAAGGTGAGTTTACATCGGTATATAATAACAGAGTTAAGCCCTTTAAACTTTCAGACGAAAAAAATAAAAGTGTAGCAACCAAAATGGTTGTGATTGCCGACGGCGATGTTATAAAAAATGATGTAGGGAGAAAAGGTCCTCAAGAGTTAGGGTTTGATAAATGGACTGGACAAACTTATGGTAATAAAGAATTTTTACTAAATGCTGTAAACTATCTGCTAGATGATGACGGACTTATAAACATTCGTTCAAAAGAAATAGCGATTGCATTTCTAGATTCAGAAAAAATTGCATCACAAAAAACAAAATGGCAGCTCATTAACATTGTGTTCCCATTAGTATTATTAGGAGTTTTTGGCTTTATCTTTAACTTCTATAGAAAGAAAAAATACGCTGTATAGTTGTTAATAAGTTTGTTTCCAATTTTAGCAGCGATAAGATATATTTGTAATAATTAATTATACGACAACTTAGATGAAATTTATTGTATCAAGTACATATTTACTTAAACAGCTACAAGTATTAGGTGGTGTTATTAATAACTCTAACACCTTACCAATTTTAGATAATTTTTTGTTTGAACTCAACCAATCTAAACTCACAATTTCTGCTAGCGATTTAGAGACTACTATGTCTTCGATTATAGATGTAGAAAGCGATAGTGAAGGTAGTGTTGCTATTCCTGCCAAATTATTACTAGATATTCTAAAAACATTTCCTGAACAACCATTAACGTTTATTGTTGAAGAAAACAATACGGTTGAAATTAGCTCGAACCACGGAAAATATGCGTTGGCTTATGCTAATGGTGAAGAATTCCCAAAAGCTGTAGCTTTAGAAAACCCAAGCTCTACAACACTTTCTGGCGATATCTTAGCTTCAGCGATTAGCAAAACTATTTTTGCCGCTGGAAATGACGATTTGCGCCCAGTAATGAGTGGTGTGTTCTTCCAGTTTTCTACAGAGAGTTTAACCTTTGTAGCAACTGATGCACATAAACTAGTTAAATATACTCGTGATGATGTATCGGCAAGTGAAACAGCTGAGTTTATCATGCCAAAAAAACCACTGACCCTTTTAAAAGGTATTCTTGTAGGAAGTGATGACGAAGTCACCATAGAATACAACGATTCTAATGCGAAGTTCACTTTTGATAGTTCAGTGCTTATTTGCCGTTTGATTGATGGGAAGTACCCTAACTACGAAGCTGTAATTCCTAAAGAGAATCCTAACAAACTAACCATTGATAGAACACAGTTTTTAAACTCTGTAAAACGTGTGTCTATTTTTTCAAATAAAACAACACACCAAGTACGTTTAAAAATTGCAGGTGCTGAGTTAAATGTTTCTGCTGAAGATATTGACTATAGTAATAAAGCTGAAGAGCGATTGACTTGCGATTACCAAGGCGATGATATGCAAATTGGTTTTAACTCTCGTTTTTTAAGCGAAATGTTGGGTAATTTAACTGCTAACGAAGTACAACTTGAAATGAGTTTACCAAATAGAGCAGGTATTTTAACACCTATTGATGGTCTTGATGAAGGTGAAAATATCACCATGCTTGTGATGCCTGTTATGCTTAACAACTAGTCTGCTTTACATACAGATATTGAGCCAATAGCAAGTTGTTATTGGCTTTTTTGTTTTCTAATGATTAGTCTGTGAATTTTAAATTTACATTTATGATGTCTAAAAAGGAAATTGCTAAAAAATATATTGAATATCTAGAACAAGGCAAAACCGAATGTATAATTGAACTATTTTCAGATAATGGTAAAGTTACTTCACCAATTTATGGAACCAAACTTGCAAGTACATTTTATAATAACTTAAATGAAGATACTTTAAATAGTAAATTAATCATAAATGGAATTTTTGAAGAAGAAGATTCAAATAGAATAGCGCTTTATTTTAAATATAAATGGACACTAAAAAATAAAAAAAATGTTATGTTTGATGTTGTAGATATTATAGCGTTTAATTCAAAAAATAAAATTATACAATTGCATATTATTTACGATACCGTAAAAAGTAGAGGATTGGTTAATGCTATGCATCTCACTAAATAAAAAAAGCGTTCACAAATATGAACGCTTTTTACTTATCTCTATAAGATTCCCACCTTCGTGGGAATTCACTAACTAACTAATAAAACTAAGAGATAATGGATATTTTGGAGTTTCGCCTTTGCTAGCTTTAATAGCATTGATGATTGGAAAAACTATAGATATAATGCCTAAAACAATAAGACCCAATATGCCTAATCCTAAAAACAAAATTAGAGGAATACAGATTATAGAGTAAATTATAAGGCTTATTTGAAAGTTTAAAATATTCTTTCCATGCGCATCCATTTCAAGGATGCGTTCCTTATTTGAACTCCACAAAATAAGTGGTAAAATAAGACTTCCAAAACCAATAACTAATGTAATTAATTGGCTTAAATGTGTTAACACTATTAGTTGTCTATCTTGTCTCATGATTACTGTTTTGATTGATTACTAATTTGACGCATAATCAATCAAAATGTTACAAAACAAGAAAGATAATTTTTAGATATTAATCTTTTACTTTAAAAACTTTCTCCAAAATAGTCTCCATTAAACACCATTTTGTTATTGATGATTGTAAAAGGTTGGCACCTACAAACGCTGTAAACCATAACCAATTTATGTTTACATATATTGCTAATGCTAAGCTTACTAATACAAATGTTCCTGCAATTGCTCTAATTAATCTATTTTTCATTTTAGTTGTTTTTATTTAGGTGTTTATATATACTTCTCTATTGGAACCACTACGGCTCGTATTGGATTTTTAGTTTCAAGATTAGTATTAAATGTTTTAATTAGCTTAAACAAACTTTCAATTTTGTCTTCTTCTGTAAAAGAAAAAAACAAGCTTGATTTTGCCCCTCCTTTTTCGCTAGGAAACCAATTGTATGCCATTAATACTGATGTGGCTTCGTGTTTAAATCCTTCAATATTTGATTCGCTAAAGTTTTTAATTTTTGAGTCTTTAAATAGTTGTAAAATATCATCCTGAAATTCTTCAACAACAGTTACAATTAATAGTTTCATTTTATTTATAATTTTTACGTTCTATTAAATAATATACTAATGGCACTACCAGTAATGTCAATACTGTAGATACTATAGTGCCTCCCATTAACGAAAGAGCTAAGCCTTGAAAAATGGGGTCAAAAATAATTACAAATGCCCCAATAACTACAGTTCCTGCAGTTAACAGAATTGGCGTGGTACGCACTGCACCAGCTTCGATTACTGCTTGTTTTAATGGAATACCATCTGCCAATCGTATGTTTACAAAATCAATAAGCAAGACTGAATTTCTTACCATAATTCCTGCTAGTGCAATCATTCCAATAAATGAAGTTGCTGTAAAAAACGCACCAAAAGCCCAGTGAGCAATAACAATTCCTATTAATGATAATGGTATAGCTACCATCATAACAATGGGTACCTTAAAATCTTGAAACCACCCAACAATTAATATATAAATAATAATAATTACACCTAAAAAAGCAATTCCTAAGTCTCTAAATACTTCCAGTGTTATTTGCCATTCGCCATCCCATTTTACAGTATAATTATCTTCATAATCAGGTTGATTCATATATAATTCGTCTAAGGTATAGCCTTTAGGTAAATCGATGGTTTTTAATTTTTCTTCCATTCCTAAAATCGCATATACAGGACTTTCTAACTTTCCAGCCATATCTGCCATAACATAAACTACACGTTTTTGATTTTTTCTGTAAATACTTTGTGCTTTGGTTTTTTCTTGAATACTCACCAAGTCTCCAATAGACACCATTTTGCCTTGATTTGATCTTACACTAAGTTGCGAAATATCACTTATACTAGATTTCTCCTTTTCGTCTAAAGCCAATATTAACCCTACTTGTCGAGACGCATTTTCATCATATAAATTTGTAATTGCAGTATTAGACAATGCCATATTCATGGTGTAAACAATTTGTTGTGGTGTTACACCGTATAACATTGCTTTTTCCTTATCAATTATAAATTCATATTCCGTTTGGTCACTTTCTACCATCCAGTCAACATCTACAACATCAGTTGTATTTATTAATATCTCTTGAACTTGATTAGCAATATCAATCTGTGTGTTATAATCTGGCCCATAAATTTCTGCAACTATAGTCGATAATACTGGAGGTCCTGGAGGGACTTCTACTAGCTTTACATTGGCGTTATACTTTTTAGCAATATTCTGAATATCTGGTCTAAGTAACTTTGCAATATCATGACTTTGAGCATCTCTTTCATTTTTATCAGTTAGGTTTACTTGAATATCAGCCATATTACTTCCACCTCGCAAATCGTAATGACGTACCAAACCATTAAACGTTATTGGTGCCGATGTCCCTACATAACCTTGATAATTTACTATTTCTGGTCGTGTAGATAAATATTGTGAAATCTCCTGAGTTACTACAGCTGTGCGTTCTAGTGTAGTACCTTCTGGCATATCAATAACTATTTGAAACTCATTCTTATTATCGAATGGCAGCATTTTTACAGCAACCGAATTGGTAAAAAACATTGAGATAGAACCCAATAATAATAAAAATGTAATTCCTAAAAACAACCAACGTTTGGTCTTATTTTCAATAAGCGGTTTTTCGAACCTTTCATATATCTTATAAATAACTGTGTTTGAGATATCTTGCTCTTTTTCCGCTTCTTCTTTACTAATATTTTTGTCTTTTACCCTTAAAAAAATAAGTCCTAAATAAGGTGTAATAGTTAATGCTACAAACAAGGATAATATCATAGCAATAGAAGCACCTATTGGCATTGGCGACATATAAGGCCCCATTAAACCAGACACAAAAGCCATTGGTAAAACAGATGCAATTACCGTAAAGGTTGCTAATATGGTTGGATTACCTACTTCGTTTATGGCATAAAGTGCCGCTTGTTTAAATGGCAAACGTTTCATCTTGAAATGCCTATGCATGTTTTCGGCAATAATAATAGAATCATCAACCACAATTCCTGTAACAAACACCAAAGCAAATAACGTAATTCTGTTAAGCGTATAATCTAACATGTAATAGCTTAACAAGGTTAATGCAAACGTAATTGGAACTGATAAAAACACAACCAAACCGCCACGCCAACCCATAGCTAACATAACTACAAGCGTAACAGCTAAAATGGCACCCATAAGATGCATCAATAATTCCGATACTTTTTGAGATGCTGTTTCTCCGTAGTTTCGCGTTATTTCTACATGAACATCTTTTGGAATTAAAGTCTTTTTTAAATGTTCAACTTTATCTATAATAATATCAGAAACCTTCATTGCATCAGCGCCTTTACGCTTTGCTACAGATATGGTAACTGCAGGGTATTCTGATTTATAGGTTGCCGCCTTTTCACTAGCTTGCCCAAAACCAAAAGACACATAGTTATTTGGTAATTCGGGTCCGTCGATAATACTTGCAACTTGTTTTAAATAAATAGGCTGATTTTGTTGTACACCTACAACTAAATTTTCTACGTCTTCAACCGTTTCTAAAAATTTTCCTGTATTTACAATAAACTCTGTATCGTTTTTGTTGAACTTTCCAGCACTCAACTGTTGATTGTTGGCTTTTATCATTTCAGAAACAGACAGAAAATCCAAACCACTAGCCGATAGCTTATCTTTATCTAAAACCACACGTAACTGGCGGTTTCTACCTCCAATTTTATGTGTAATAGCAACATCGTTGACTTTTTCTATTTCATCAGTGAGCTCTTGGGCAATTAGTTTAAGTCGATAATCATCATAAGATTCGCTCCAGAGTGTCAATCCTAACATAGGCACATCGTCAATTGCACGTGTTTTTACCAAAGGCATCGTAACGCCTTGTGGCATTTTATCCATGTTTTTAAAGATTTCGTTATAAAGTTTTACAAACGAACGTTCAATATCTTCGCCAACATAAAACTGTACAATCACCATTCCCTGTTCTTTCATAGACGTAGAATACACATATTCTACACCTTTAATATTGGAAATAATTTTTTCAAGCGGCTTAACAACTCTAGACTCAACCTCTGTTGGACTTGCACCTGGGTAACCGACAAAAATATCGGCCATTGGCACATCAATTTGCGGTTCTTCCTCTCGAGGAATTAAAAAAGAACTATATACACCAATTACCATAAAAACAATCATTAAAAGCACAGTAAGTTTTGAGCTTATAAAGTTTTTGGCAATTTTTCCTGCTAAACCATCTTTCATGTTTAATATCTTTTTGGGCGTTTTTATAGGCTTTTAACTTTCTCTTATCGTTTAATCAAGACATTTCGACTGCGCTCAATGTGACAATAGATAAGGTGTCGCTGCTATCCCTAACGCGTTAATTGTGTTATTTAATTGAAATTTTTACTCCATTATAAAGTCGCCCATCAGCAGAAACTATATACGATTCATCTGCATTTAAACCCGACAACACTTCCACTTGGTCACCAAAGGTTCTGCCTAAGCGTAACCAACGTAATACTGCTGTATTGCTTTGACTTATAGTATAAATTCCAGTTAATTGACCATTATGTACTAATGCGCCTGTTGAAACCAAAACAGTATTGTTTTTTGCTTTGGTCTTTTCAACAGGAAACTGAACAGTGACAAACATACCTGACAATATGTGCTTGTCTGTTTTATCTAAAGCTATTTTTACCAAATATTGTCCGCCTGTATTTTTTGCAGAGCTACTAACCTCTGTTACTGTTCCTGTAATAGTTTCTTTAATTGACTTTACATTTACAGCAACCTCAACTCCCGATTTAATTTGTGAAATTTCATTTTCAGGAACCATTGCATTAACTTCAAATTTCCCGATAGATTCTACAGCAATTAAAGGTACTCCTGGGCTTGCTAGATCTCCCTCTTTTATGAACTTGTTTGTAACTACTCCTGTAAAAGGGGCTTTAATATTAGTATATGCAAATTGAGCATTTACTTCATTTTTTATTTGGTTTGCTGCTTCTAATCGTGCTTTTGCCATTTCAAAATTTGCAGTCATATCATCCATTTCCTTTTGAGAAACACTACTTTCAGCAAATAAATTTATAAAACGATTATAGTCCTTTTCTGCATTGTTATATGCTGCATTTGCTTCAGTAATACTTGCGTTTACCTGAGCAAGTTTCGCTTGCAATTCAGTATTATTAACAGTTAGTAGTAATTGTCCCTTATTTACTTTGTCGCCGACGTTTACATAGATTTTGTTAACAAAACCCATTATACGCGTACTTAAATTAGCACTGTTTGATGCTTGTATTTTTCCGCTTACTGTTAAAAATGGGTTATTGCCATTGGTCGTTACTTTATTAATAGTTACAGCAATTGGAGCGGCTGTATCTACTACTGCTGTTTTATCTTCATTGCCACAACTGCTTAGTGAAAGCGTTACTATTAAAAATGTTAGTTTATATATGTTTTTCATTGTGTAAATTTATCTTGGTTATGATTTTTTACTATAAGGTTATTCTTTAGTTAAAAATTGCAAATATGCTTGAGCATAATTATATTCAAAAATGGTTTGATAATATTGTAACTGTTTTTGAGCATACTGCGATTCAGCTAACAACAAATCAGACGTTTTTTCCATCCCTTCTTTAAATCTGTTAGTTCGGATTCTTAAAGATTCTTTAGATTGTTCTAAAGCTAGTTTTGTTAATTCTAACCTGTTCTTTGCATCTAAAAACATTCGTTTTGCCTTGTTAAATTCCAAATTACTTTGCGATACATATTGTTCATATTCTAACTTGGATTTATCGTATTCCGCTTTGCTTTTTTGTGTCTTTCCAAATCGCTTTGTGCCTTCTAGAATATTCCATTTTAGTTGTGCGCCAACTACATATCCGTTTGCAGCTCCTTGAAACACTTTATCATCATACAATTCATAACTTCCAAAAGCATTTAAAGTAGGTAAAAATGTCATTTTATCAGCTTTATACATACTTTCGTAAGCTCCAGACGCCAATTGTATGGCTTTAATATCTGCTCTATTTTCTGATACTTTTTTATCGTCTAAACGCAACATAGAAACCGTTAAGCTATCTGAAGGTATTAAGATAGCATTGCTTGAATCGTTCATTAAAAACGACAAATAATTAGAAGCATTTTGCACATTACTTTTTGCGGTTTGCAATTGGTTTTTAACTTCGGTTACTCTAACCTCAACCGCTAAAATATCTGCACGTTGTAAATACCCTTGCTTAAAACTATTGTCTGCAATTTTTTTATTTGCATTAGCTGCTTCTAAAGTTTTCTCTAAAACATCAACTGCTTTATAAGCCAATTGTAATTGCATGTATGCTTTATCAACTTCAAATATTAAATAATCATTTGTGCGCTCGGTTTGTAAAGCCATGGCGTCCATTTTTGTTTTTGCCGCTTTTCGCTGGTATATACCATCAACATTTATTAAAGGCTGTTGTATTTCAAATCGTGTTGCAAAATTCTTTATTTGTGAAGGATTATTTAACAAATCTGGATTAAAATCACTTGCAGTTAAAATCTCTTGATTCAATTTTGAACCAAAAGCCATTAGTGGATTTGTTGTCACAATTCCTGTGTGTGATACAGAAATATTTGGCAAAAACACAGCGTTTGTTTGTCTATAGTCTGCTTTTGCTTGGATAAACTCTTGCTCAGAAATTTTAATAGCGGTGTTATTCTCTGAAACTTTACGTAACACTTCTGCCTTTGTGATAGGTATAACTTCTTGCGCATTTAACAAATTGGTTATTAGCGAAAAAATTAAAACTAAAATATAGATGTTTGTTTTCATCTGCAAATATTTATTATTTTTTATATTATCTGTAACATTCATATAGTCATTCCTTTGTGTGATTATTCTAGCAATGAATGTTTCTTTTGTAAATTAATTGAGGCAAATATAGGTATGCATGTCACGCTAGTCAGTAACAAATGTTACCAATAAAGATAAGTAAATATCTTGACTATATGTCTTTATCCTTTCAGTGCGTGGTATAATATTTCTATGGGATGTAATGCCACTTTTTGAGTACCATCTTTAATTTGATGTCTGCAGCTTGTTCCTGGAGCGGCAATAATAGAACTACTTTTAGAAGCTTTTATGCTTGGGAACAAAACCATGTTACCAATATCCATACTTAAACTATAATGCTCCTTTTCGTAACCAAAAGAACCTGCCATACCACAACAACCTGTAGGCAACACCTCTACATTGTAATTATGAGGTAGCTCTAAAATACTTTTTGTGTAATCTACTGTAGATAATGCTTTTTGATGGCAATGACCATGTAATATAATATGTACGTGGTTATCTGAGAATTGTGAAGCATCAATATTACCTTTATCAATTTCGTTAGATATAAACTCATCAATTAAAAATACATGCTTACTTAAATCTAATGCCCTAGGTTTGTCTTTAGGATCTACTAAATTAGGGTATTCGTCTCTAAAGCTTAATATAGTAGAGGGTTCGATACCTAACAATGGTATATCGTTAGAAACTAGTTCTTTAAAAATAGAAACGTTTTGCTCTGCTATTTTTTTTGCTTGATCTAAAAATCCTTTAGAAATATAAGCTCTCCCGCTTTCTGGGTGTTTTTTCAATAAGACCTCATAGCCTAATATATTAAGAAGCAAGACTGCTTTTTTACCAATTTCTACATCGTAATAATTAGTGTATTCGTCACAAAATAGATATACTTTTCTAGGCTGATTGTCTTGATTATGCTGTTTAAACCAATTTCTAAATGTTTGTTTTTCTAATTTAGGGAGCGAACGTTTTTTAGCAATCCCTAGAAGAGATTTAAACCAAGTTTGCTTTATGAGCACATTGTGAAAACTTGAAAAGTAAGATGCCAAACTATTCAGTTTTGCATTATTTGCAATTAGTTTAGATCGTAATGGGATTGGATTACTTTTATAGTATTGATATAAAAATTCAGCTTTTAAAGTTGCCATATCAACATTTGAAGGACATTCAGACTTGCATCCTTTACAAGACAAACACAAATCCATTGCTGTTTTAATCTCTGGATGATTAAACGGATTTGATTTGGTGTTCTGTGTTAAAAACTCGCGCAGCACATTGGCTCTTCCTCGAGTGGTATCTTTCTCATTACGTGTTGCTCTATAGCTAGGGCACATGGTGCCTCCAGCAAAACTTAGCTTTCTACAATCGCCCGAACCATTGCATTTCTCAGCAGTTCTTAAAATGCCACCTGTTGCTTCAAAATTAAAGATTGAATCTATTTCCGGGAGATTTATATCTTGCTCATAACGAAGCATTTTATCCATGGGTAAAGCATCCACAATTTTCCCTGGATTAAAAATATTATTTGGATCCCAAGTTTGTTTTATGCGCTTTAAGAGGGTATAATTTTTTTTACCCAATACTAATGGAATAAACTCGGAACGTACACGACCATCACCATGTTCGCCACTTAAAGACCCGTTGTATGTTTTAACTAATTTAGCTGATGCTTCACTTATTTTTCTGAATAAATTTACATCTTTAGATGTTTTTAAATCTAAAATTGGACGCAAGTGCAACTCTCCTGCTCCAGCATGCGCATAATACACCGCTTTTTGGTTATACTGTTTCAATAACACTGTAAATGCCTCGATATATTCGGGCAATTCTTCAACAGCAACAGCAGTGTCTTCAATACATGCTACTGCTTTTTTATCTCCTGGTATATTAGCCAAAAGCCCTAAACCTGCTTTTCGTAACTCCCAGACTTTTGTAGTATCCTGTCCTGTTAACTTTGGAAACGCATAGCCTAATTCTCTTTCTTTCAAATCATTTATAAGAATATTTGCTAAAGTTTCGGCTTCTTGATGTGAATCACTTCTAAACTCTATCATTAAAATTGATTCTGGATCACCTTGCACAAAAAATCTATTTTTTTGTTGAGAGATATTGTCTTTAGTACAGTCTAAAATGGTTTTATCCATCAGCTCACAAGCCGTAGGATTGTGTTTCATAGCAATTACAGTAGCTTTTAAACTCTCATTAATACTATTAAAATGAGCAGCAATAACAATATCATGAGGCTTTGGCAGTGGTACTACATTCAACTTAATCTCTGTAGTAAAAGCCAAAGTACCTTCTGAACCACATAGGAGCTTACAAAAATTGAATGGTGCATTTGTGTTTGAAAATAGATTTGTTTCAAGTAATGCATCAACCGCATAACCTGTATTACGCCTAGTTATGGATGCTTTTGGGAATTCACTAATGATTTCGTTTTGTACTTCTGAATTTGATAATTCATCAAAAATATGTTTGTAAATTTGAGATTCTAATGTCCTTGTGTTTTCCTTCTCTTTGTATTGAGATTTAGTAACTGCATTAAAAACAGCTTCACTACCATCACTCAAAATGGTTTTAAGTTCTAGAACATGGTCTCTGGTAGAACCATAAACAATAGAAGTTGAGCCACACGAATTATTGCCAACCATACCTCCTATCATACATCTATTTGCTGTAGATGTATTAGGTCCAAAAAATAATCCGTAAGGTTTCAAAAATACATTTAACTCATCTCTAATAACTCCAGGCTGTACTCTTACCCAATTTTCATTAGTATTAATTTCCAAAATATGATTCATATATTTAGAAATATCGACAACTATACCATTGCCTACACACTGACCTGCCAACGAAGTTCCAGCAGCACGTGGGATAAGTGAACATTTGTGATTATTTGCAAACTTTATTAAAGTTTGTATATCGGTATTATTCTTTGGTAAAGCAACAGCCAATGGCAACTCTCTATACACGGAAGCATCAGTCGCATAAAGAGCTTTCATTATTTTATCGTAATACAATTCTCCTTCTAATTGAGATGCTAAACTACGTAAAAGCGTATTCAAATTATTGTTTTAATTAAATTGTAATATTTTAAATAAATATAAACAGAATAATTTTTGTTTTTACTAAACATTGCCATTAAATTATGCATCAAAGTCTACATTATCCTATTATTGGAATAATTTTTGTAAATGACATATAAAATAGCTTAAAGTATCGTTAATATATTGATTAGTTTTTAAAAATATAAACCAAATATATATCTTTAACCCCAAGCTTTAGCTTAATTACCAATTATGAAAATTATTACTCTAAGTACATTTTTTTTTCTTTGTATTAGTACTACCTTATTTGCCCAAACAAATGACTCAAATAAAAGTATTAGTATAAAAGCAATAGATAGTAGTGCTAAATTTAATAAAGACTTCACTATTAAGCTACCTCCAATAAAAGGACTTACTAATAAAAACATAAGACCAAGTTTTAATTTTAAACCCCTAACGGATTTTTCTAAGAAACCCTCTGGAGTAGATATTACCGCAAAAAGCAATTTAGTTGATAAAGAATGGGAGATTAAACAAAAATTTAAAGAAGGTGATAAAAATACTTCTAGGTTTGCTAAAGACTATTCATTGGGCGATATAAAAACAACTTCAAAAACTGTAGTTATTAAAATGCGCGATCACGAATATGTAGATGGTGATCGGGTAAAATTAATGCTAAACAATGTGGTTATCCACCCGAATATTACATTGAGAGGAGATTTTTTTGTTATAGATATTGATCTACAAGAAGGCTTTAATACCATTAATTTTATAGCATTAAACGAAGGGCTTTCAAGCCCTAATACTGCACAATTAAAAGTGTTTGATGCTGATGGCAATCAAATAGCTTCAAACAAATGGCTTATTACTACTGGTTATAAAGCCAGTTTAATTATTTTGAAAGAATAAAACAATATATAACCCGTTGTGCATTATGATTTAATATAAAAAAGTTGCTCATCTTACTGATAATCAGTAAATTGTTTTAGCGATAAAACATTAATTATGAGCAACTTAAATGCAAATTACGAAAGAATATTGGAAGTGTTACAAAAAATATCAAAAGAACAACTCTTAGCCTATCAAAGGCGTCAGCCAAAGATGAGCGATTTGGAACTGATAAGTTTAAGTCTCACTGCTGAATTTATGGGAATAGATAGTGAGAATGATTTATTTAGGAAACTTCCAAAGAATATTTCTACAAAAATAGACCGAAGTGTTTATAATCGAAGGAGACGGAAATTGGTAAGCCACATTGATAGCATACGATTAAAGCTAGCTTCTTATTTTAATGAATTTGAAGACTATTTTATTGTAGATAGTATGCCTTTAGAGGTCTGTAAGTTATCACGTAGTTCTCGCTCAAAAATCTGTAAAGAAACTACTTATGCATTTCCTGATAAAGGCTATTGTGCATCTCAAAGTTCTAATTATTACGGTTATAAATTACATGCTATTTGTTCTGTAAATGGTATTTTTCAGAGTGTTGATTTGAGTCCTGCATCTGTACATGACGTGAATTATCTCAAAGATATTAAGGCGCAAATTAGTGATTGTACTTTAATAGGTGATAGGGGTTATTTGTCAGCAGAAATACAACTCAACTTGTTTGAAACCTGCAAGATTAAATTAAACACACCTATGAGAAATAATCAAAAAGATTACAAAAAACAGCCTTATATTTTTAGAAAAAAGAGAAAAAGGATAGAAACATTGTTCTCACAACTATGTGACCAATTTATGATTCGTAGAAACTATGCTAAATCTTTTCAAGGGTTTAGAACCAGAATACTATCTAAAATAACTGCATTAACAGTAGTTCAATACATAAACAAGTTTATTTTTGGTAGAAACATTAACAATATTAAAATTAGCATTATTTAAAATGCACAACGGGTT
>UOEB01000069.1_pt1 | contig 19991 bp, 19 predicted proteins | sample 1989961 | NCBI WGS metagenome assembly UOEB01 (sample SAMEA4712198, study PRJEB27164) | hydrothermal vent metagenome | biome: marine basaltic hydrothermal vent biome; feature: marine hydrothermal vent; material: mineral | place: Pacific Ocean | collected 2011-06-14/2011-07-23 | depth 1691 m | reverse complement strand
TGTGTTTTTCCTGGCCTTCCAGAAGTTTTTGCTAGACTTTTTCTGTCGGTTAGCATATTTATTAATGATGATTTACCAACATTACTTCTGCCAATAAAAGCGTACTCAGGAATATTATTATTTGGGCATTTAGCAACATCTTGATTGCTTATAACAAACTCCGCTGATTTAATTTTCATAATGGCAATCTTAGAATTTTCTATCAGTCAACCATTTTAAAAGAATCTGGTTGAATTCTTCAGGGTGTTCCATCATTGCAGCATGACCGCACTTATCAATCCAAAACAGGTCTGAATCTGGTAAAAGTTCCTGAAAGACTTCAGCAACTTCAGGAGGAGTTACCGCATCATTTTTTCCCCAAATAATACAAGTGGGTGTATGCATATTAGGCAGGTCTTTAGACATGTTGTGCCTAATAGCACTTTTGGCAATAGCTAAGGTTTTTATAAGTTTGCTTCTATCGTTTACAGTAGCATAAACCTCGTCAACAATTTCTTTTGTAGCAATGGCAGGGTCGTAAAAAACATCTTGTGCTTTTTTCTTGATTACTTCATAATCTCTACGTTTAGTATAACCACTTCCCATCGCACTTTCGTACAAACCAGAGCTTCCAGTAATCACTAATGCTTTTACTTTTTCCGGATAAAGTTTAGTGTGGTATAAACCAATATGACCTCCTAATGAGTTACCTAAAAGGATAACATTGTCAAAATTTTTATACGCTATAAAATCATATAAATATTTTGCGAAAAATTTCACATTAGTTTTTAAAAGAGACATGGTGTAAAGAGGTAATTCGGGGATAACAACTTTATAACCTTTATTACTAAAAAAATCAGTGACTTCATCAAAATTACTAAGACCTCCCATCAAGCCATGTAGTATAATAATAGGAGTACCTTCTCCTACTTCTATATAGCTATATTTGCCTTCTTTTTTTAAAGTATGAGTCATGTTTTAGTTGTGGGTTCTCTTAAAAGCAAAATTACATAAATTTATTTTAAGATAAAGTACTGACTATAAACAATAGTGATAATTTGAATGTTAGTAATTGAACCCAAATTTTGTAACGTATTATATTTTATATTCTCGTTTTCAAGCATCTCTTTTTTTGAGTTCTTAACATGCACTGTTAATTATTTCATCCATATTTTAACTTTCTGGTTTACAGGTGTTATCTATTACTTTTTGATTGTTTTTTAACGAGTTATTTTGCTTTTGGCAGAAATTTATTAACAAAGTGGCGTAAAGTGGTAAAAAGTGGTAATATTTTTATTAGATTTGAGGTTATACAAATAAACAGGTATTTAAAGTTTGAATTCACTAATTGGAACATACGAATGTAAGGTTGATGCTAAGGGTAGGCTCATGTTGCCTTCTGCTTTAAAGAAACAGTTGTCTTCTTCAATACCAAAAGGTTTTGTTTTAAAACGTGCTGTGTTTCAATCGTGTTTGGAATTGTATCCAATGCAGGAATGGGAAGCTTTAATGCAAAAAGTGAACAAACTTAATCGCTTCAAAAAGAAGAATAATGATTTCATTCGGCGGTTCACGGCAGGTGTAAAACTTATTGAATTGGATGCTTCTGGGCGTTTGTTAGTACCTAAAGATTTAATTGCTTTTGCTGAAATATCAAAAGAAATAGTAGTGTCATCAGCGGTTAACATTATTGAAATTTGGGATAAGGATAATTATGAAAAAGCTATTGATGATGCTGTAATTGACTTTGCAGATTTAGCTGAAGAAGTAATGGGACAAGACGACGATGAAGATGGCGTATCATAATCCAGTACTATTACAAGAATCTGTTGACGGTTTAAATATTAAGGAAGATGGAGTCTATGTAGATGTTACGTTTGGTGGCGGAGGACATAGTAGGGAGATTTTAAGTCGTTTAGGAAAGAATGGAAAATTAATTGCATTTGATCAAGATAAAGACGCTCTTTTAAATACAATTGATGATCGTCGATTTACACTCATAAATGAAAATTTTAGATACGTAAAACGATTTCTAAGATTTCATGGTGTAAAATCAGTTGATGGTATTCTAGCCGATTTTGGCGTGTCTTCACACCAATTTGATGTTGCAGATAGAGGGTTTTCAACACGTTTTGAAGCTAATCTTGACATGAGGATGAACCAGCAAGACGTATTATCAGCATATAATGTTGTTAATGAATATGATGAGGTAAAATTACGAAAAGTGTTTTGGGAGTATGGCGAGTTAAGACAAGCTCCAGTATTAGCAAGAACTATAGCTTCAGAACGAAAAGCTGAAGAAATTAAAACTAGTGAACAGCTAAAACAAGTGTTAAAAAAGTATCTGCCGCCACGTCATGAAAATAAGATTCTGGCTCAGATATTTCAAGCAATTAGAATAGAAGTGAATCAGGAGATTGAAGTACTAAAGGAATTTTTAACACAAATGCCAGAATTATTAAACAAAGGAGGGCGTTTAAGTTGTATCTCTTACCACTCGTTAGAAGACAGATTAGTGAAACGGTTTATGAGAAGCGGATTGTTTGAAGGTGAACCAGAAAAGGATGTTTTTGGAAATATTGATGTTCCTCTTAAAAAAATAGGAAAATTAATAGTGCCAACTCAAGATGAAATAAAATTAAACAATAGAGCTAGAAGTGCTAAACTAAGAATTGCAGAGCGATTATAAATGGTTAAAAAGAAAATCAATAGCGTTTTAAAAGGAACTTTTTTAATAAGTGACGATTCATTTAAAAACTGGCGAATGATTATTTTCTTATCAACACTAGCCATTATTATGATTGCCAGTTCACATAGTGCAGATAGAAAAGTATATGAAATTGCAAGATTAAGCGAGGAAGTTAAAGAATATCGTTCAGCTTTTATTGATGGAAGATCAATACTTATGAACTTAAAAAAAGAGTCGACAATACAAAAAAAACTAGCATATAAAGGTGTATTTCCTTCAGAAGAACCACCAAAAAAAATTAAAGTAACAACAAAAGAATAAAACACAACCTTGGCGATAAAGGAGAAAAACATATTAAACCGATTGTATTTTGTAGCAGGATGTATGCTCATCTTCGCGCTTCTTGTTGCTTTTAAATTAATAAATATTCAGTTTGTTCAAGGAGATCAGTATCGCGATTTAGCAGAAAAAAGAACCATTCAAAATGTAGATATTCCAGCAAATAGAGGAAATGTATATTCGGCTGATGGTAGTTTATTAGCAACATCAGTTCCTAAATATAATATTAGAATTGATGCTGTAACACCATCCGCTAAAAATTTTGAAAAATATGTAAAACCCTTATGTGATGAGCTAGCAAAATTCCATGGAAAACCATCAAGTTATTTCCAGCAAAAAATAAGAAAAGCAAGAGCAAATAAGAATAGATATTTACTATTGGCAAGAAATCTTGGATATTCAGATTATTTAAAGTTTAGAAGTTTTCCATTATTAAATATGAAAACCTATGAAGGTGGTTTGATTGTAGAGCAAAGCACCAAGCGTGTACATCCAATGGGAGGAATTGCTGAACGCACTATTGGTTATGAACGTTTTGATGAGCAGGGAAACGTAACACGACCAGGAATTGATGGCGCTTTTGGCGAAAAATACTTACGTGGTACAAATGGGCGACGTTTGAAACAAAAAATTGGTAAAGGACAATGGAAACCTATTGGAGATTATAACCAAATTGAACCTCAAGATGGTTATGATGTATATACCACTATTGATGTTAATATTCAAGATATAGCACATCATGCATTGCTTGCGCAATTAGAACTATATGAAGCTAATCATGGCTGCGTTGTGGTAATGGATGTTAAGACAGGAGCGATTAAAGCCATTTCAAATCTAGGGAATAATGGTAAAGGTTTGTATTATGAAAGGTTAAATTATGCTGTTGGAGAAAGTCATGAGCCAGGTTCTACATTTAAAGTAATGGCTTTTGCAGCAGCTTTAGAAGACAAGGTGATTGATACAGCTACAATTGTAGATACAAAAAATGGTGTAAAAACGTTTTACGGAAGAAAAATAAGGGATTCACATCGTGGCGGTTATGGAAAAATTTCTGCAGCAAGAGCGCTTGAAGTGTCTTCAAATATAGGTTTGGCAACACTTATTGATGATAATTATTCCAAAAATCCTAAAAAGTTTATTAAACGCTTAAAAAGCTGGAATCTTCATAAGCCACTTGGTGTTTCAATAATTGGCGAGGGCCAACCAGATATACCAGAACCTGGCGATAAAAAGTGGAGTAAAAATGCATTACCATCAATGGCTTATGGTTATAATTTAGAGCTAACGCCATTGCAAACACTTACATTTTATAATGCTATAGCTAATAATGGTGAAATGGTTAAACCAAGGTTTATTAGTGAGGTTAAGGAGTTTGATAAGCAAATAGTAGCATTTGATAAAGAGGTCATAAATTCAAAAATTTGTTCAGAAAAGACTATAAAGGAGCTGCAAGAAATTTTGAAAAATGTAGTAATTCGTGGTACTGGCGAAAAGTTGTATTCTCCAAATTTTTCAATGGCTGGAAAAACAGGAACTGCTCAAACAGAGTATTGGATGGACGATTGGAATGAAAACAAAAGATATGTGTCTTCATTTGTAGGTTACTTTCCAGCAGAAAGCCCTAAATATTCTTGCATTGTAGTTATTCATAAACCAAGTATTGAAAAAGGATTCTATGGAGCAGATGTCTCTGGACCAGTATTTAAAACAATTGCCCAAAAGATTTTTACGGACACACCTCTAGTTGATGAGGTTGAAACATTGGAATTTACAAACGCAGCTGTAGAAAAAGATTTTGAAGCCTATTATATGATGGCACAAACCTATAAAACAATAATGCCAGATCTTAAAGGGTTGCCAGCAATGGATGCTGTAACACTTTTAGAGAATATGGGGTTAAAAGTAAAATTGATAGGTAGCGGTAAAGTAACGTCACAATCCGTTTCAAGAGGAATCAAAGTAAAGAAAAATCAAACTGTTGTATTGCAATTATCTTGATAGAACTAAAAAACATATTATATAAAGTTACACTCAACGCTGTTGTTGGAAGCACAAGTGTTGACATAAACAGTATTCATTTTGATTCTCGTAAAATTGAATCTAATGATGTGTTTGTGGCAATTTTGGGAACTTCTTTTGATGGTCATGATTATATAAATATAGCAATTAGTCAAGGTGCAGTAGCAATAATTTGTGAAAAGATTCCAGATGTACTTGAAGACGATGTGACTTATATTGCAGTAGATAGCTCTAGCAAAGCGTTGGCTATAATGGCATCAAATTATTATGACAACCCTTCAGAAAACTTAAAACTTATAGGAGTTACCGGAACGAATGGTAAAACTACTATCGCGTCACTTTTGTATCAACTGTTTAAAAAAGCTGGATTTAAGGTTGGATTATTGTCAACAGTCGAAATTTTTGTTGATGAAATTGAATACCAAGCAACACATACAACGCCAGATTCTTTAACAATAAATAGGTATTTAAAAGAAATGAATGCTGAAGGTGTTGAGTTCTGCTTTATGGAAGTGAGCTCTCATGGAATTCATCAAAATAGGACTGAAGGCTTGCATTTTGAAGGCGGAATATTCACCAATTTATCTCATGATCATTTAGATTATCACAACACTTTTGCCGAATATCGAGATGTTAAAAAATCATTCTTTGATAAGTTGCCAAAATCAGCTTTTTCACTAGTTAATATTGATGATAAAAATGGATTGGTAATGCTTCAAAATACGGCATCAAAAAAATATACCTACGCTTTAAAAAGCTATGCGGATTATAGAGCACAAATTTTAGAAAATCAATTAAACGGATTGTTTCTAAAAATTAATAACCAAGAAGTTTGGACAAAGCTCATCGGAAACTTCAACGCATATAACATATTAGCAATATATGGTACAGCAGATTTATTAGGATTAGAAACTGTTGAAACCCTACGCTTGATTAGTGAATTAGAAAGTGTAAGCGGTCGTTTTCAGTATTTAATTTCTGATGATAATATTACCGCTATTGTAGATTATGCACATACACCTGATGCTCTTAAAAATGTATTGGAAACCATTAATAGTATTCGTACTAAAAACGAAGAATTAATTACAGTTGTTGGTTGTGGAGGCGATAGGGATAAAACCAAGCGTCCAAAAATGGCGCATATAGCTTCGGCTTTAAGCACCAAAGTTATTTTCACAAGTGATAATCCACGATCAGAAATTCCAGAAGTAATTATTGAAGACATGGAAGCTGGAGTACAACCGCAAAATTTTAAGAAAACAATGTCTATTGTCGATAGAAAACAAGCCATAAAAACGGCGTGTCAATTAGCAAACACTAACGACATCATTTTAATTGCTGGAAAAGGACATGAAACATATCAAGAAATAAAAGGTGTAAAAAAAGATTTTAACGATTATAAAATAGTAGATAATTTTTTAAAACAATTACAAAAATAATATGCTGTATTATTTATTTGAATATTTAGAAAGAGAATTTCAGTTTCCTGGAGCATCACTTTTTGGGTTTATAACTTTTAGAGCTGCTGTGGCAATAATTTTGTCTTTGTTAATTTCTACTATTTATGGAAAGCGAATCATCAATTATCTAAGTAAAAAACAAGTTGGTGAAACCATTAGAGATTTAGGTTTAGAAGGACAGAAAGAAAAGGCAGGCACACCAACAATGGGTGGAATAATTATTATTCTAGCCACATTAATTCCAGTGTTGTTATTGGCGAAATTAGATAATATTTATATCATCCTTCTTTTGGTAACAACAATTTGGATGGGAATTATTGGGTTTATTGACGACTATATCAAAAAGTTTAAAAATGATAAAGAAGGCTTAAGTGGAAAATTTAAAATTATTGGTCAAGTAGGTTTAGGAATTATTGTTGGAACAACTTTATATTTTAATAATGAAGTTACTATTAAAGAGAAATTACCTGTAGTACAGCAGCAGGAATTACTGGCAGAAAACCCAAATATAATGCCTTCAAAATTATTTGAAGATGAAATAAAATCAACAAAAACAACCATTCCATTTGTAAAAGGCAATGAGTTTGATTACGCCGAATTAATCACTTGGATTAATCCTGGACTAGAAAAATATGCTTGGATTGTGTTCATTTTAGTGGTAATTTTTATTATTACTGCAGTGTCTAATGGTGCAAATCTTACAGATGGAATTGATGGTCTCGCAGCGGGAACATCGGCAATAATTGTACTTACATTGGGCGTTTTTGCTTGGGTATCTGGGAATATCATCTTCTCAGATTATCTCAACATTATGTACATCCCAAGAGTAGAAGAAATCACAATTTATATAGCTGCATTTGTTGGAGCACTTATAGGATTTTTATGGTATAACACCTATCCAGCACAAGTATTTATGGGAGATACAGGCAGTTTAACCATAGGCGGAATTATTGCAGTAATAGCTATAGCTGTTCGTAAAGAATGGTTAATACCATTGTTGTGTGGGATATTTTTTGTGGAGACCTTGTCGGTTATGATGCAAGTGAGCTATTTCAAATTCACAAAGAAAAAATATGGTGTAGGCAAACGCATTTTTAAGATGTCGCCATTACATCATCATTTTCAAAAATCAGGATATCATGAAAGCAAAATTGTAACACGATTTTGGATTGTAGGAATCCTGTTAGCAATAGTTACAATAGTGACATTGAAAATACGATAAATGAAAAGGCTTGTTATTCTTGGAGGAGGAGAAAGTGGTATTGGTACAGCGCTTTTGGGGAAAGAAAAAGGATACAATGTGTTTCTTTCTGATATAGGAGAGATAAAAGAAAAATATAAAGAAGTTCTTATACATAATGAGATTGAATGGGAAGAAAATCAGCATGCAGAATCTAAGATTCTCACTGCTGATGTTGTAATGAAAAGCCCTGGAATTCCAGATAAAGTAGCCATAGTGCAAAAGCTTATTGCAAATAATGTTTCAGTAGTATCAGAAATAGAGTTTGCTTCACAATTTACCAAGGCTAAGATTATTGGAGTTACAGGAAGTAATGGTAAGACCACCACCACAATGTTAACACATCATATTCTAAAAAATGGAGAATTAAATGTGGCAATGGGAGGAAATATTGGTGACAGTTTTGCAAAACAAGTGGCCCGAGGAAATTATGAATATTTTGTATTGGAATTGAGTAGTTTTCAGTTGGATGGAATTAAAAATTTCAAACCACATATAGCCATAATTACCAACATTACACCAGACCATTTAGATAGATATGACTATAATTTTGAAAACTACGTTGCTTCAAAATTTAGAATTGCAATGAATCAAACAAAAGACGATTATCTCATCTATGATGCAGATGATGAAGTGATTTGTAATTACTTAAACGAACATCAAATTCAATCTACATTATTACCATTTTCTCTAATAAAGAAATTGGAGCAAGGAGCGTATTTAGAAGATAATAATATAAAAATAACAATTGATAACAACCAAATAATTATGCCAACAGCAAGTTTAGCTTTAGAGGGAAAACACAACATTAAAAATGCCATGGCAGCTTCGACTGTAGCGCATTTATTAAAAATTAGAAAACATACTATTCGTGAATGTTTAGAGAATTTTCAAGGTGCTGAGCATCGTTTAGAACAGGTGCTTCGGATAAATAAAGTAGAGTACATAAACGACTCTAAAGCAACAAATGTAAATGCTACATATTTTGCCTTAGAAAGTATGGATGCACCAACAGTATGGATTGTTGGAGGGGAAGATAAAGGCAATGATTATAACCAATTGTTTCCATTTGTTAATGAAAAAGTAAAAGCAATTATATGCTTAGGAATTAATAACGCAAAATTGATGGATGCTTTTGGCAATATGGTAGACATTATTATTGAAACCCAATTCATGAGTGAAGCTGTTAAAATAGCATATAAGATTGCTGAAGCTGGAGACAATGTATTATTGTCGCCTGCATGTGCAAGCTTTGATTTGTTCGAAAACTATGAAGATAGAGGACGTCAGTTTAAAGAAGCCGTTAGAAAATTATAAAAAGGATTGTCATGCGAAACTTTCGAGATGAGTTTGCCGAAGTATGTTTAGCATTTCATAAAAGTATATGAAAACCATTATTAACAATATTAAAGGAGATCGATTAATTTGGGCTATTGCTGCATTATTAGCAATATTCTCATTTCTCCCTGTATATAGTGCCGCAAGTAATTTAGCCTATGCTAGTGGAGGTGGAAATACCTTCAATTATTTTATGAAGCATTTTTTACACTTGTTTTTAGGGTTTTCAATAATGTATGGTGTGCATAAAGTTCCCTATCGTTATTTCAGAGGGTTGTCTATGATAATGATACCAGTAGTTTTAGTCTTATTAGCGGCAACAATGTTTCAAGTAGATACATCCGAAAGTTTAACTTATGCAAAACGCTGGATAAGAGTGCCTTTTGTAGGGCTTACATTCCAACCTTCTACGCTTGCATCAGTTGTGTTAATGGTATATGTGGCGCGGTATTTATCAAAAATAAAAAACAAAAAAGTAACATTTAAAGAAACTCTTTTACCTTTATGGTTGCCTGTGTTTTTTGTATTGATTCTTATTCTACCTGCAAACTTTTCAACAGCGGCAATTATTTTCACTATGGTAATGGTGCTAACTTTTTTGGGAGGATATCCTATTAAATATTTAACTCTAATATTAATTTCTGGTGTAGCTACATTTGCGATATTTATTTTGATAGCGAAAGCATTTCCTGATGTTATGCCAAATCGTGTAGATACTTGGATGAGTAGAATTGAAAATTTCTCAAATGGAGAGGATACTGAAGCCGATTACCAAATAGAAAAGGCAAAAATTGCAATTGCTTCTGGGAGAATTTATGGTGTAGGACCTGGAAAAAGTACACAAAAGAATTTTTTACCACAATCGTCATCAGATTTTATTTTTGCTATTATCATTGAAGAATATGGATTACTTGGTGGCTTATTTCTCATGCTGTTATACTTGTGGTTATTGTTTAGAATAGTAATAGTAGCACACAAATCAGATACCGTTTTTGGAAAATTATTAGTTATTGGAGTGGGATTACCTATTGTATTTCAAGCGCTAATAAATATGGCAGTTGCCGTAGAGTTATTTCCAGTAACAGGGCAAACCTTACCATTAATAAGTAGTGGAGGTACTTCTATTTGGATAACATGTTTAGCTATTGGTATTATTTTGAGTGTTAGTGTTAGACGACAAGAAATTAAGGAACAAGAAGAGTTAGAAGATAATCCACTCGCAATTTTGAGTGAAACAATATAAATGAGTAACTATAAAATCATATTATCTGGAGGAGGAACAGGAGGACATATTTATCCTGCAATTTCAATTGCAAATGAATTAAAATCACGCTTTCCTGATGCTGAGTTTTTATTTGTAGGTGCAAAAGATAAAATGGAAATGGAAAAAGTACCACAAGCAGGTTATACTATTGAAGGGCTATGGATTTCAGGAATTCAGCGCAAATTGACAGCTAAGAATTTATCTTTCCCTTTCAAGTTAATAAGTAGTTTATTTAAATCACGAAAAATTTTAAAGCAGTTTAAGCCAGATGTAGCTATTGGTACAGGAGGTTTTGCTAGTGGTCCATTATTACAAATGGCAGCTTTAAAAGGGATTCCAAGTTTAATCCAAGAACAGAATTCTTATCCAGGAATTACAAACAAAATTTTGGGAAAGAAAGTAGATAGAATTTGTGTTGCTTATGATGATTTAGAGCGATTTTTTCCTTCAAAAAAGATGATTAAAACCGGGAATCCAGTAAGACAAGATTTATTAAGCATAGAAAATAAAACAATTGAAGCAAAAGATTTTTTCCATCTCAAGCATAGCAAAATAACAGTGCTTGTTTTGGGAGGAAGCTTAGGATCAAAACGTATTAATGAGCTTATAGAGGAGAAATTAGAGTTTTTTCAAACTCAGAATGTTCAAGTTATTTGGCAATGCGGCAAGTTGTATTACAACTCATACAAGCAGTATAGTGATTTAGAATATGTACAAGTACATGCCTTCATTAATAAAATGGATATGGCTTATGCCGCAGCAGAGATAATTATTTCAAGAGCTGGAGCTAGTTCTGTATCAGAATTGTGTATTGTTGGAAAGCCAGTAATTTTTATTCCGTCACCTAATGTGGCTGAAGATCATCAAACAAAAAATGCCAATGCAATTGTTGATAAAAATGGTGCCATGTTAATTAAGGAAGAAGACTTAGAAATAGATTTTGAAAATAAATTTTCACAAATAGTGAATAACCCTGAAAAACAAAAAGAACTAGGAACAAATATAAAAAAGCTGGCATTAGTTAATGCAACTAAAGATATAGCAGACGAGGTTGAAAAACTTTTAAATAGAAATAATAATTAGTAATAAAACTTTTCCTTTTGGGAAAATGTCCGAAGGACAAATGAGAATGAATTTAAACAGCATACATAATATTTATTTTATTGGCATTGGAGGTATTGGTATGAGTGCCTTAGCAAGATATTTTGTTGCTAATAATAAAAATGTTGCTGGATACGACAAAACACAAACTGAGATTACCGATGGATTAGAAAGTTTGGGTATTAGTGTACATTTTGATGATAATATTTCAAATGTTTTATCTCAATTTAAAAACGTAGAAGATACGCTTGTTGTTTATACGCCTGCAGTACCAAATTCGCATAGTGAATTAGTTTATTTTAAAGAAAACCAATTTAAGGTTTTAAAGCGCTCTCAAGTTTTAGGACTTATTACTGAAAACACTATATGCTTAGCAGTAGCTGGAACTCATGGAAAAACAACTACTACTAGTATTCTAGGGCATCTTTTAAAAGAATGTGACGTTGAGGTGACTGCTTTTTTAGGTGGAATTTCTGAAAATTACAATTCTAACCTGATTTTACAAGGCAATAAAGTTTCCGTTGTTGAAGCCGATGAATATGACCGCTCGTTTTTAACCTTATCGCCAGATTATGCTTGCATAACTTCAATGGATGCCGATCATTTAGATATTTATGGAGATTCTGATTCTCTTCAAAAATCATTCGTAAAATTCACTGAAAGATTAAAATCAAACGGAAAATTATTTATAAAAAAGGGATTGCCAATCAAAGGGATAACGTATGCTGTAGAAGAAGATGCTGATTATATGGCAACCAATATTAGAATAGAGAATGGAACTTATGTGTTTGATGTAAAAACACCTAATCAAAATATTTATAACGTATTATTTAACCTGCCTGGTAGACATAATTTGTCGAATGCATTAATAGCGCTTGCAATGGCTGTAGAATTTGGTTGCGCTCCTTACAGCCTTGCCAGCGCATTAGCATCTTATAAAGGTGTTAAACGGCGGTTTACCTATCACATTAAAACAGACGATTTAATTTTTATTGATGATTATGCACATCATCCAAGCGAAATTAATGCGGTGCATCAAGCCGTTCGGGAAATGTATCCGAAAAAAGAAGTATTAGTTGTTTTTCAACCACACTTATACAGTAGGACCAATGATTTTATTGATGAGTTTGCAGAAAGTTTATCACAATTTGACTCAGTATTGCTTTTGGAAATATATCCAGCAAGAGAATTACCAATTAAAGGTGTAACGTCTGAGTGGTTATTAAGTAAAATTAGCAACCCTAATAAGAAACTAATTAATAAATTAGATATCGTTTCTGAAATTAAAAAAAGTAAAGCACAAATTATAATGACTTTAGGAGCTGGAGATATAGGAATTGAAGTTAAACATATAAAAGAAGAACTAAGTATTGCGAGTTAATTGGAATTACATAAAAACGTTGGTTTTATTACTATTGGTAAGCCTTTTGTTTGCATTTTCTTCAATTAGAAATAATGAAAGAAAAGTGCAAAATATTAGAGTGAACTTTATTGGAGAAGACAACCTTTTCATAACCGAAGCAATGGTTAATAAATTGTTAATACAAAATGAAGAAGACCTTGCAAATGTGGCGAAAGAAATTTTAGATTTGAATGAATTAGAAATGATCCTTAAATCTAATCCAATGATAAAAACCGCACAAGTATATCTTACTGTTAATGGTGAGGTTAGAGCAGATGTTATACAACGTAAACCTATTGCAAGGGTACGTACAAATGCATCATATTATATTGATAATGAAGGCAAGTTCATGCCTTTATCATCAAATTACACAGCTCGAGTACCATTGGTTACAGGTTTCATAAAAAAGAATGATTTAGGTAATGTGTTTAAGATTGCTAATAAAATTTATTATGATGAATTTTTAAAAACTCATATTGTTGAAATCCATCAAAAACAAGAAGGGACAATTATATTAAAAACAAGAGTTCTAGATTTTGAAATTTTGATTGGAAATTTAGAAGGGTTAGATAAAAAAATTAGCAATTTCAAGGCTTTTTATCAAAAAGCAATGAAAGATAAGTCGCTAAATAAATATAGTAAAGTGAATTTGCAGTTTGATAATCAAGTTGTATGCACTAAAAAGTAAACTATGGAGAGCAATAATATTTCAGTTGGATTAGATATTGGAACCACTAAGATTGTGGCCATGATTGGCCGTGAAAATGAATACGGTAAAGCAGAGATTCTTGGTATTGGGAAATCTAAAAGTTTAGGAGTTCATAGAGGCGTTGTAAATAATATAACGCAAACCATTCAATCTATTCAACAAGCTGTACAAGAAGCAGAGGTTGCTTCAGGAGTAAAAATTGAAGAAGTTACAGTTGGGATTGCAGGACAACATATTAGAAGTTTACAGCATAGTGATTATATAACAAGATCAAATTCTGAGTTAGTCATTGATGAAGAAGATATAGACCGCCTAATAAACCAAGTACATAAATTGGTAATGTTACCAGGCGAAGAGATTATTCATGTGTTACCTCAAGAATATAAAGTTGATGGACAAGCCGAAATTAAAGAACCTATCGGTATGTATGGAGGCCGTTTAGAGGCTAATTTTCATGTTGTAGTGGGACAAGTTTCATCTATAAGAAATATTGGTCGATGTGTTAAAAGTGCAGGACTTGAGTTAGACGGCATTACGTTAGAACCTTTAGCATCAGCAAATGCCGTATTAAGCCAAGAAGAAAAAGAAGCAGGTGTAGCACTTATTGATATTGGTGGCGGAACCACAGATTTAGCCATATTTAGAGATGGAATTATTCGACACACAGCAGTCATTCCTTTTGGAGGTAATGTTATTACTGAAGATATTAAAGAAGGCTGCTCAATTATTGAAAAGCAAGCCGAATTACTAAAAATAAAATTTGGTTCAGCGTGGCCAGGAGAAAATAAGGATAATGAAATTGTTTCCATTCCTGGGCTTCGAGGTAGAGAGCCCAAAGAAATAACATTAAAAAACCTGTCTAAGATTATTCATGCTCGTGTTGTAGAAATTGTTGAACAAGTTTATGTAGAAATTAAAAACTATGGTCACGAAGAGCAAAAGAAAAAATTAATAGCTGGAATTGTGTTAACAGGAGGTGGAAGCCAATTGAAACATTTAAAACAGTTGGTAGAATATATCACAGGGATGGATACAAGAGTTGGGTATCCTAATGAGCATTTGGCAGGAAATAGTGATGATGAAGTGACAAGTCCATTATTTGCAACAGCAGTAGGACTTGTAATGGATGGATTAAGACGCCAAGAAAAAAGAAGATTAGAAAGTATTTCGGAAGAAGCTAATCAAACGGATAACCAATTGCTAAATAACGAACAAGAACAAACCATTGAACAACCTAAAAAAGAACGAAAATCTTTTTTAGATAAATTAACCGAACGCGTTAAAGATTTTTTAGATAACGCAGAGTAATAACAACCAGTAAAACTAACTTTATGAGTAGCAACAAAGATATTGGCAATATAACCTTCGATTTGCCAAAAAATCAATCCAACGTCATCAAGGTAATTGGTGTAGGTGGAGGAGGTAGCAATGCTATAAACCACATGTTTCAACAAGGTATTAAAGGTGTAGATTTTGTAATTTGTAATACAGACTCTCAGGCTTTAAACAATAGTGGTGTTCCCAATAAAATTCAACTAGGGGTTAATCTTACTGAAGGCTTGGGTGCTGGAGCAAACCCAGATATTGGAGAGCAAGCAGCGTTAGAGAGTTTAGAAGATATTAGGCGCATGTTAGATACCAATACAAAAATGGTATTTATAACAGCAGGAATGGGTGGAGGAACTGGAACAGGAGCTGCTCCAGTTATAGCTAAAATAGCCAAAGAAATGGATATTTTAACTGTTGGTATCGTAACCACACCTTTTCTGTTTGAAGGAAAGATTCGTAATATCCAAGCCCAAAAAGGAATAGAAACGTTACGCGATCATGTGGACTCATTAGTTGTTATTAATAACAATAAGTTGCGTGAAGTTTATGGGAATTTAGGATTTAAAGCAGGCTTTTCAAAAGCAGATGAAGTGCTTTCAACAGCATCAAGAGGAATAGCCGAAGTAATAACCCACCATTATACTCAAAATATAGATTTACGCGATGCTAAAACGGTATTAAGTAATAGTGGAACGGCTATTATGGGCTCGTCAACATCATCCGGAACTAACCGTGCACATGAAGCCATTATGAAGGCTTTAGATTCTCCGTTGTTAAATGATAATAAAATTACTGGAGCTAAAAACGTATTGTTGCTTATTGTTTCTGGCTCACAAGAAATTACTATTGATGAAATAGGTGAAATTAATGATCATATTCAAGCCGAAGCTGGTTATGGTGCGAATATCATTATGGGAGTTGGAGAAGATGAATCACTTGAAGAAGCTATTGCTGTAACCATTATTGCTACAGGTTTTGATATAGAGCAGCAAGATGAAATTACAAATACTGAAACCAAAAAAGTAATTCATTCTTTAGTAGAGGACGATCAAGTTATGGAACAGGATCTGACTACCGATAAAGAACCTGCAATTATTACTCCAGATATTATTTTAACCAAAGAAGACGAAAAAGTTGTACACACCTTAATTGATGATGAAGTGGTTGATGAAATAAATTTAATATCGACTACAGATATTATCAAGAATATTGATGTTGTTTATGATGAGGTTTTAGTGAATGTTCCTGAAACAGATTTTGTAATCAACGAAGTTATTACTGAAGAAACTATTGAAGATAATTTAGAAGTGAATGAAGAACAAACTATTCTAACTTTTGATCTTCCATTAACTGCGCCTGAAACTAAAATAGAAGAACCTTCAGTAGAAGAAAAAGCATCTTTTAAACTAGAAGACGAAACAAAAGATATTGATGTTAACGATTACATAGAGCTTATTACTGTTACTGAGGCTAATGAAAAAGGAGAAACCAGATATGCTCTTGATGATTATATTGTTTTAGAATCTGCTATAAATACTGATGAACAAGAACAAGAAGTTGCATTAGAGATTAATCAAGACATAGTTTTTGAAAAGAAAGTTGTAAAAGAAGAGCCTACCGAATCACAAGAAGTTGAAGAGCTCGATCCTATGAATAGTCCAATTTGTGAACTGTTAAAAGAGAGAGCAAATGAAAGACGTCAAAAAATGAAAGAGTTCAACTATAAATTTAATAATGCAAAAATTGAAGATATAGAAAAAGAACCTGCTTATAAAAGACAAGGTATAGATCTTGAAGACGCACAACATTCATCTGAAAATAATGCCTCACGATTATCGGTAGGATTAGATGATAATGATGACATACAATTACGAAGTAACAATTCTTTTTTACACGATAACGTCGATTAATAGCAAGTCAAGTTTTAGTGTTTTATACTTCGTTAAACCCGAAAAATTTCCCTCAAATTTCTCGGGTTTCTTTTTTATTATTAAATTTCTTACTGGCTCGAATGAGAGAATCTTATTTTCTTACTATCTTCGTGCAAAATATGAATTATGAGCTTACAAAATGATATAATGGCAGCAATGAAAACTGCCATGAAAGCTAAAGATCAAACCGCGTTAACAGCATTACGTGCAGTAAAGTCGGCGATTTTATTAGCACAAACTGAAAGTGGAGCTAAAGAGGATTTAACTGAAGAGCAGGAATTAAAGATTCTTCAAAAGCAGGTAAAGCAACGTAAGGATAGTGCTGCTATATTTTTAGAACAAGGACGAGAAGATTTAGCAACACCAGAATTGGCAGAAGCTGAAGTAATTGGTCAATTTTTGCCAGAAGCTATGAGTGATGAAGATATTGAAAAGGTTGTTATAAAAACCATTGAGACTCTTGGCGCTAGTGGGATGAAAGATATGGGCAAAGTTATGGGTGTGGTAAGCAAAGAACTTGCAGGAAAAGCTGATGGTAAAACCATATCTACAATTGTAAAGCAACAATTATTATAAATAAAAGGCCACGTAGCTCAGCTGAATAGAGCACTGGATTTCGGCTCCAGCGGTCGGGGGTTTGAATCCCTCCGTGGTCACGAATAAATAAAAATCCATGCATTAAATCAAGCTTGCTTGAATTTATTAGTATGGGTTTTTTATTTTCAAAGCGGAGCTTTGAGGGAAAAACGAACAAAGGGAGTTAATCCATTTTTTTAAAACTATTTTCATTTTACTTGAGACCAATTTGTGACTATCATTTATCGTTTATCTAATTTAATAATTAATTATAAAGTTTCTAATTATTTTCAATATTTTACTTGAGAGGTTAAATTTTAGTTAAAGTAAAAGTCATCAAACTATGATGATTTATTGATGATTCAAGAATACCATTTCTATATAAATATTCACTTAACCGTCCGTTTTTAGGATTTGTAATTTGATATTTATTTTTGACAATTTCTTTTATTGGTTTTGCTATTCCGTCAAATTCAGAAAATATTTTTGTTACTCCTTCTGGTTCAACAAAATATAATAAAGCAGCAGGAAAATTTATTTCATTTAAATATTTTGAAGAATGATTGTTTTTAGTTATAGAATAATATTCTCCATCTTTTTTTGTAGTTGTAGTAGAATGCATTCTGCCATTAACATAAGTTATTACTGAACTAAAAATTAATTCTTTATCCTTATATGTACAGTTCAATTTGTATTTAAAATCAATGGTTATAAAAAGTCTAACTTTAACTTCACTTAAAACTTCAATTTGTATTGTATTATTTTCTTCTGTTTTTTTAACAGATAGATTTCCAATTGATGTTTCTTTAGAAGTGATTCTGTAATTTACGTTTTGTGAATTACAATGAACAGATAAAAATATTAATATTAATATTAAAGTATTTCTCATTTCCCCTTTGGTTTTTAATTTCTAGTCCTGAAATATGGATACAGTTTAAAATTAATATTTATGTAAATAATTTATCCGCCTGCCGTACGGGCAGATATGCCATATTTGGTGTTTTATAATCCAAAGATAGGTGTAATCTTATTTCATTATACAACTTAATTGCGCTTTTTGCTGCTCTTTTGGCTTGAGCCACATTCATAAAGGTCTGGTTAAGATAAAATTCGTCTTTTAAGATGCCATTTATACATTGACATTAAAGAAATACGTATTGCCTTCAGCTTTTCCTTTAATTATTTCTCTCAATTTAATATATCTTCTTCCGAAACTATAAATCTACCTATAATATTTCCTTTATGTTCAGTCTCTATTACTGATTTAGTTTCTTTAGAATCTACCTTCTGGGCATAACTATTAAAAGATGAAACTATTAAAAAACAAAAGATTAAATGTTTAATTCTTTTCTTCATGAATATTATATATTATCATTTAAAAATAAATAAAAACTTTTTCATATTAATCATTAATAATAATAATCCATTGTTAGTTTATAACCCTTTAATCTAAACTTTGTATATTTAAATCGGCTTCTGATTCTTACTCTGTTTAAGCACATAAAACTAAACACCTAATGAAAGATTTAAATATTAAACGAGAAACAAGGTATGGTCTACCAACTGCCGATCAAATTTTATACAATAGGCATTATGTATTAGGATATTCATATTACTTTAGACAAGCAAAATGGGCTTTGGAAATAGTTGATCCTGATAGCACAGATCTACAAAGAGCAGATAATTTTCGATCGGATTATAGAATTCCTGAAAGGTTTAGAGCCGACAAAGATGTCTATGAGGGTTCAGGGTATAATAGAGGTCATCTTGTAGCAAGCGCAAATCAGTTGGAAACACAAATCCAAAATAGTGAAACTTTTTTACTTTCAAATATGTGCCCTCAAAAACCGAGGTTTAATAGTGGCATTTGGAAAAAACTAGAAGGTGCTGTTAGAAAGCTTGATGATCAAAAAAACGTACTTGAAACCTATGTTATATCAGGTCCTTTATTTTATTTTGATAAAAAAGTTATTATGATGGGAGACGAAAAAGAAGGTATTTCTGTGACATTACCAATTCCGCATGCTTTTTTTAAATCTATATTAACAGAAAAAAATACAGGAACTATCAATATGTGGTCTTTTATAATACCAAATAAAAGTTCAAATAAAGCACTGGAAGAATTTTTAGTTGAAACATCCAAAGTAGAGAAAATTTCGGGTCTTTTTTTGTGGGAAACTCTTCTAGGCACAAAAATGATAAATAAGAAAAATAGAATAAGTAAAATGTGGAAATTATAATACCAGAAAATTATATGAAAAAAGAAGTAAAGCATTTGAAAATATTAAAGGAGTTGAAATTTATTCCAAGAAGAATAAAATACATGGAAAATGAATAAAAAACGTTTATAACTACTATACTGTCATCCTGAACTTTACACTTCGACTCCGCTCAGTGTAAAGTTCAGGATGACAGCACAAATGTTATTGGCTTTTAGATAGTCTCATTTTTTTAAGATTCCTAATTAAAACCCATTAGATTTGTAAGTGTATATATACAGGTGAACATATCCCAACGTTGCCATTCATTGCGGAACGCACTCTGAATCGAAAAAAATAATTAAAAAATATGACAAATCAAAATTTAAGAATCATAAAAAATAGTTTTCTACTTGG
>UOEB01000205.1_pt1 | contig 20239 bp, 20 predicted proteins | sample 1989961 | NCBI WGS metagenome assembly UOEB01 (sample SAMEA4712198, study PRJEB27164) | hydrothermal vent metagenome | biome: marine basaltic hydrothermal vent biome; feature: marine hydrothermal vent; material: mineral | place: Pacific Ocean | collected 2011-06-14/2011-07-23 | depth 1691 m | reverse complement strand
TCGCTTTTTGGAATCCACTGACTGTCAATTCGCAATAAGGTTTTTAAGCCTTCCATAAAATAAGCTTCTGGCAATTCAGGTATCGCCAATCGTTTAGCCGAAATATTTAAACGCTTGCAATTATCTAAAGGGCGAAATAACCAAACAGTGTCTTCGGCATCTTTATAGGCTTTAAGACCTTCAAAAATAGATTGCCCATAGTGAAAAATCCGTGCTGAGGGATCTAAAGTTATAGGTTGGTAAGGTGTAATTTTGGGAGCACTCCAAGCACCATCTTTATAATCGCATACAAGCATATGGTCAGTAAATACACTTCCAAAACCTAAATTATCAAAATCTACATCGTTAATTTTTGATTTTGCAACTTTAGTTACCTCAATCTTATATGCTGTATTGTCTACCATTATATCTTTTTTGTCGCCACAAAATTAAACAAATTACAACTCATAAAAAACAGAAAAAAGACTAAAATGCTTTATATTTACAGATTATAGTTTATAACCAAATCATTAGAAATTATTATGAAAAAATTATTGATATTATTACTAGTTGTTGCCTTTATTAGTTCTTGCAAGAAAGAGAAAAATAATAATGTAGAAAGCACTCAAGTTGAAGATATAGCTTATGCTTCTTTTGGAATAGAAATTCCAGCAGATGGAGCAATATCAGCTTCTGGAATGTATGACCAATATTTAACCATGAAAGTTGGAGATACTATTATGTCTAAGGTGTCTGCAAAGATTAATGAAGTTTGTTCTACTAAAGGATGCTGGATGAAGTTAGATTTAGGAGATAATAAAGAAGTGATGGTGCGTTTTAAAGACTATGGTTTTTTTATGCCATTAAATGCTAAAGGCGATGTTATAATTAATGGAAAAGCCTTTATTACTGAAACATCTGTAGAAGAACTACGTCATTATGCAGAAGATGCAGGGAAAAGTAAAGAAGAAATAGTCGCTATAAATAAGCCAGAAAAAACATATGCTTTTGAAGCAGATGGAGTTTTATTAAGAAAATAAATTGCAACGCAAAATAATTACAACTGCCGATGGTTCTAAAACCATTCAAATTGAAGATTGGAACGAGCAATATCATTCTATTCATGGAGCCATACAGGAAGCGAAGCACGTCTTTATAAAACATGGATTTCATTTCTTATTGCATTCGCAACGAAGTTTATGTCATTCTGAACAAAGTGAAGAATCTCAACAAAAAATCTCCATACTAGAAATAGGATTTGGTACAGGTTTAAATGCATTTATTACTTGCCTTGAAGCTAAAAAAGATAATATTCAAGTTGACTATGTTGGTGTTGAAGCCTATCCAGTTTCGCAAGATGAAATTAGGCAACTTAATTACACAGAACAACTCAAGGTAAATAATGCTTTATTTTCTAAAATTCACAATTGTTCTTGGGAAGATGAGTATGAGATTCATTCTAAATTTTCATTAACCAAACAACAAAAACTTTTTAAGGATATAAAAGAAAAAAATGCTTTTAATCTTATTTATTTTGATGCTTTTGGAGCACGCGTACAACCAGAGTTATGGACAGAAGCTATCTTTAAAATCATGTATAAAGCTCTAAGCCCCAAAGGCGTATTGGTAACTTATTCTGCCAAAGGCAGCGTACGACGTGCCATGCAAACTGTTGGGTTTACTGTAGAAAGACTAGAAGGTCCTCCAGGAAAGAGAGAAATGTTACGTGCTACGAAGCATTAGTTTATTCTTTCACTTCAAAAGTTAAAGCTGCCGAAATGGAAACATAATCAGCATCTTTTAAAGTGCTTTTTCCCAAATTCACAGTTCTAAAATACCAATGTCCAGAAGTTACTATTTTTACCGTAACAATACCATCGCTATTAGTTAGCACCTTATAAGCATCACGTGGTGTGCCGTCTTTTTCATGACCATATTGGTCGTTATAACTGGCATAAACCATTTCTCCGGCAACGGGTTCTCCGTCAATTAAAAGTTTCATAGCTAATTCGTCACCAATCTTAAGCGCATAAGGATTGCTCATTGGAATGAACTCAATGGGATAACCCAATACAGTTTTATAATCATCAGTCTGTTTGTTTCCTACTTGAAAAATTGCTTTTACATGTTTAGAATATTTTTTTCTGGCAGGTTTTGAATCTTCCCCCGATTTTTCACGTTCTACAAGTACATCTAAAAGCCCTTCATGTTTCATATTACTTGCAAAACTTTCGGCAGTAAACTCGTTAATTCTTGGTAAAGTGGAAATGCCTAAAACTCCGGTGCCAACTTTTCCTGTTGTAATTTTTAATACCGTTTGGTTATTCTTTTCAAACCATAAACTTTTATCTGGATGCACAGCTTTTTCTCCTGGATTAATCAAAGACACATCAATCATTCGATCTCGTGCTAGTATGGCTTCACTTTTGCCGAAAGTACCATTGTACACATATATTAAGGTTTTGGTATTTGGTTCTAAATAAAAACTTTTAAGTTTTATATATAAATCGTGCGAGCTAAGTACAACTAAGCTAATAAAAGCAATTAGCGATAATAGAATTTTTTGTTTCATGTGTATTGATTTAGTGTTGCTTGTAAAAATATAGATTTGTTATATGTTGTGATGTTAAAAAAGTAAAAATATTTTGTGACATTTTGACATTTTAATAATAATGGCAGTACTTTTGCCAACTGTTTAGTGAAACGAAAACGTTTAAAATTAAAGTTCAATATAGAATGAGCAAAAAAGATAAAGTAGAAGATAATTTGGAAGAGCAAATGGAGACGACACCAGAAGCAGTCGTAGAAGATGTTGATACACGTTCAGAAGAGGAGAAGTTACAAGACGAACTACAAAAAGAAAAAGATAAATTTTTAAGGTTATTTGCTGAGTTTGAAAACTATAAAAAGCGAACCACTAGAGAGCGGATAGAGTTGTTTAAAACAGCTAGTGAAGATGTAATAAAGTCATTATTACCAGTTTTAGACGATTTTGAACGTGCTTTAAATCATATTGAAGAAGATAAAGAAGCCGAAGATTTACGAAAGGGTGTATTGCTTATTTACAAAAAAATGTTAACAAGTTTAGAGCAAAAGGGGTTATCGCAAATAAAAGTAAAAAAAGGCGATGTGTTTAATGCAGATAATCATGAAGCTGTAACACAAATTCCAGCTCCAAGTAAAAAGTTAAAAGGAAAAATTATAGACGTTATTGAAAAAGGATATGCTTTAGGCGATAAAGTTATTCGGTTTCCTAAAGTTATTATCGGACAATAAAAATTATTAATTAAACACCTAGTTTACCTTCCCTTTGGGAAGGATTTAGGGAAGGGAATATGGCAAAACAAGATTACTACGACGTTCTAAAAATAAGCAAAAGTGCAACTGCGATTGAAATTAAAAAGGCGTATCGTAAAAAGGCATTAAAATATCATCCTGATAAAAATCCAAACGATAAAGAAGCTGAAGAGAAATTTAAGCAAGCTGCTGAAGCCTATGAAGTACTGAGCGATTCAGATAAAAAAGCGCGTTACGATCAGTTCGGTCATCAAGCTTTTGATGGCTCGGGTGGTTTTGGCGGAGGAGGTATGAATATGGATGATATATTCAGCCAATTTGGAGATATTTTTGGAGGCGCTTTTGGTGGTGGAGGCGGTTTTAGTGGCTTTGGCGGTCAAAGACAACGTGTTGTTAAGGGAAGTAACTTGCGAATAAGAGTAAAATTAACGCTTGAAGAAATTGCTAATGGTGTTGAAAAAAAAATAAAAGTAAAACGTAAAAAGCAAGCCAAAGGCACAACTTACAAAACATGTACAACCTGCAATGGTGCAGGACAAGTTACAAGGGTAACCAATACTATTTTAGGAAGAATGCAAACGTCTGCACCTTGTCATACTTGTGGTGGTGCAGGTCAAATTATAGATAAAAAACCAGCTGATGCTGATGCACAAGGATTAATTATTGCAGAAGAAACAGTGTCAATAAAAATTCCTGCAGGAGTTGTAGATGGGATGCAGCTAAAAGTATCTGGGAAAGGAAATGAAGCCCCAGGAAATGGAATTCCAGGAGACCTATTAGTTGCTATTCAAGAAATAAATCATCCAACATTAAAGCGAGAGGGAGATAATTTACATTACGATTTGTATGTAAGCCTTCCAGATGCTATTTTAGGGACTTCAAAAGAGATAGATACCGTTACTGGAAAAGTGCGTATAAAAATAGAAACTGGAGTGCAATCTGGTAAGATTTTAAGATTACGCGGAAAAGGAATCCCAAGCATTAACGGTTATGGCAAAGGGGATTTATTAGTACATATTAATGTGTGGACACCTAAAACACTTAATAAACAGCAACGAGAGTTTTTTGAAAATAATCTAGATGATGAGCACTTTGAACCTAAACCAGAAAGTACAGATCGATCCTTTTTTGAAAAAGTAAAAGACATGTTTTCATAACAAATGTTATTAAAACAAGAATGATTTGTAAATAAATTCTTTAGTTAAGCCGCGTTATTAAAGAATTTTTTCAATTTTAAGATTTATTTAAGAAAAAACATTATATTTGAATTACCACTAATGTGTGTTAGTGGTAATTTTTCTTTTTCATAGCAATTTTTCCCATCCTTATTTTTTTAAGGGTGGGTTTTGTTTTTTATGCATTTCTATATAAAAAACTAGAAGTTGATGTAACATTTAATATCTTTACAAGACCTATTTAAAACACAAAAAGTTTTTATTGTAAGAACGTAGTGGTTACACGCGTTCTCAATTTTATAAAGTATTTAATAATATTAAAATTTAAAGCGTGTGAATAACTTATTAGTGGCCAATTCGGTCTCTAAAAATTTCGGAGATTTTAAAGCGTTAAACAATGTTTCAATTGAAGTTCCTAAAGGAAGCATTTTTGGACTTTTAGGCCCAAATGGTGCAGGAAAAACAACCCTTATTAGAATTATAAACCAGATTACAATGCCAGATACAGGTAATGTGTTTCTAGATGGAGAACCTTTAAAGGCACATCATATCCAAGATATTGGATATTTGCCAGAAGAACGGGGTTTGTATAAGTCTATGAAAGTTGGAGAACAGGTTTTATATCTAGCACAATTAAAGGGTTTGAGTAAATCAGAAGCAAAAAAGCGACTCAAATTTTGGTTTGAAAAATTGGAAATTGGCGATTGGTGGGATAAAAAAATTCAGGAACTTTCTAAAGGGATGGCGCAAAAAATTCAGTTTGTAGTTACCGTTTTGCACCAACCCAAATTATTAATTTTTGACGAACCCTTTTCTGGTTTCGACCCTATAAATGCAAATCTTATAAAAGATCAGATTCTACAATTAAGAGAAGATGGCGCAACGGTTATTTTTGCAACCCATCGTATGGAGTCGGTCGAAGAATTATGTGATCACATTGCTTTAATTCATAAATCGAATAAAATTCTTGATGGTAAATTACAAGACATTAAACGGCAATATAAAACCAATACTTTTGAAGTTGGATTAGTAGCCAGTAATGAAACACAATTGACACAAATTATAAACGAAAAGTTTGAAACGGCTCCAGCTAATTTTAAATCTTTAAATAACGATTTAAAGCTGAATATAAAGCTTAAACCTTCCGAATCATCAAACGATCTATTATCGTTTTTAACAAGTATAGCACAAGTAAATCATTTTAACGAGCTTATACCAAGTGCTAACGATATTTTTATTCAAACCGTTGAAAACAGTAAATCATGAATCATTTAGCATTAATCATAAAAAGAGAATATTTAACAAAGGTTAAAAATAAATCGTTTATTATTATGACTATTTTGAGTCCAATAATAATGATTGCTCTTATTGCTGTTGTAGCCTATTTATCTCAGTTAAATAATAATAAGGAACGTACCATTTCAATTTTAGACGAATCTGGTTTGGTGAGTAGTATTTTTAAGAATACAGAATATACAACCTATACTATTTTAAAAGATTTGTCTTTGGATGAAGCTAAAGATTTAGTTGAAGAAAAAGAGGAATATGGTTTGTTGTACATTGCCTTAGGAACGGATATCAATGATATTGCAAAAACTATAAAATTTTATTCTCAAGACACCCCTTCTTTAACTGTTATTTCTAGCTTAGAGAGTAAGCTAGAGAGGAAGATAACCGATTTAAAACTTCAACAAGATGGTGTAGATACTGATAAAATAAAGGCGTCAAGAACATCCATAGATATTGCACAGGAAAGTTACGAAGGTGAAAAAACTTCTAAAATTGATAATATAGTAAAACTCGCCTTTGGTGGTATTGCGGGATACTTATTATTTATGTTTATCATTATTTATGGAAACATGATTATGCGTAGTGTTATTGAAGAAAAAACTAGCAGAATTATTGAAATTATTATTTCGTCAGTAAAACCAATTCAGCTAATGATGGGTAAAATTATAGGAACATCTTTAGCAGGAATTACACAGTTTGTGGTTTGGATAATTTTAGGTAGTGTTTTAATGGTAGTTGTATCTGCAATTTTTGGAATTAATATGTCCGAGATGCAAGCGCCACAACAAGAAATGATGCAGCAAGCCATGGCTTCACAAGATATGCAAATGCAAGTGCAACAAATGATAGCTGCTATTTATAATTTACCATTAACAAACATGATTATTGCATTTGTATTATTCTTTGTTGGAGGGTATTTGTTATACAGTTCGTTATACGCTGCCATTGGAGCTGCTGTTGATAATGAGACAGACACACAACAGTTTATGATGCCCATTTTAATGCCATTAATATTGGCTGTTTATGTAGGTATATTTACCGTTATTGAAGATCCTCATGGGACGGTGTCCACAGTATTTTCATTTATTCCCTTAACATCTCCAGTGGTAATGCTCATGCGTATTCCTTTTGGGGTTCCATTATGGCAACAATTAATATCTTTAGCTTTATTAATAGGAACATTTATGTTTACAGTTTGGTTTGCAGCAAAAATTTACCGCGTTGGAATATTAATGTATGGAAAAAAACCAAGCTACAAGGATATATACAAATGGTTAAAATATTAGAGTATGAAAAAACTAACCGATTTTTTAAATTATAGCCTTAAGTTTAGTGATGAGGTTCAAATTACTGTAAAAACAATTTTGGTTGTTATAGTTGTTTTATTTGTAACATCATTATTATTAAAATTACTTAGAAGAGTATTAACACGAAAATTACCTCCGCAAGATAAAGCAAAGTTTGTGTCTTTGTTTTCTTATAGCAAGTGGTTTATTTATGTTGTTATATTATTAATGACTTTTAATAATATGGGCGTTAATGTTACTGCAATTTTTGCGGCTTCGGCAGCATTATTAGTTGGTGTTGGTCTAGCCTTACAAACCTTATTTCAAGATATTATTTCTGGGGTTTTTATTTTGGTAGATCAATCGGTTCACGTGGGAGATATTATTGAGTTAGATGGTAAAGTGGGACGCGTTGAAGAAATAAACTTAAGAACTACAAGAGCGGTGACCATAGACAATAAGGTGTTAATTATTCCTAATCATTTATACTTAACCAATAGTTTGTTTAACTGGACTGAAAATGGTTCGGAAACGAGGGAGAATGTACAAATTGGAGTGGCTTACGGTAGTGATGTTACTTTAGTGAAAAAATTGTTAATACAAGTCGCTAACAATCATCCATCAGTTATAAAAAAGGCAGACACTTTAGTACTGTTTACTAATTTTGGAGACAGTTCCTTAGATTTTAAATTAATTTTCACGATGAATGATAGTTTTCAAGCATCAATACCTAAGAGTGATATGAGATTTGAAATTGACAAAGTATTTAGAGAACACAATATTAGTATTCCTTTTCCGCAAAGAGATGTACATATATTTAATAAATAATCTTAATAGAATATGTCCAAAATATTAGTAATTGAAGACGAAGCAGCTATAAGAAGAGTATTAACCAAAATACTCTCAGAAGAAAGCGATACCTACCAAGTTGATGAAGCTGAAGATGGTTTAATTGGAATTGAAAAGATTAAAAAAGAAGATTTTGATTTAGTGCTTTGCGATATTAAAATGCCAAAAATGGATGGTGTTGAGGTACTTGAGGCTATTAAGAAAATTAAACCTGAAATTCCTGTAGTCATGATTTCTGGTCATGGCGATTTAGATACCGCTGTAAATACTATGCGTTTAGGTGCTTTTGATTATATTTCTAAGCCTCCAGATTTAAATCGTTTGCTAAACACAGTTCGTAATGCACTTGACCGTAAAGAACTTGTTGTAGAAAACAAACTGCTAAAGAAAAAAGTAGGCAAGAATTATGAAATGATTGGAGAAAGTAAAGGTATTTCTCAAATTAAGGACATGATAGATAAAGTTGCACCAACCGATGCTAGAGTTTTAATTATTGGGCCAAATGGAACAGGAAAAGAGCTAGTAGCACATTGGTTACATCAAAAAAGTGAACGATCAAATGGACCATTAATTGAAGTGAATTGTGCTGCAATCCCATCAGAATTAATTGAGAGCGAACTGTTTGGTCATATTAAGGGAGCTTTTACAGGAGCAGTGAAGGATAGAGCAGGAAAGTTTGAAGCGGCTAATGGCGGCACTATTTTCTTGGATGAAATAGGAGATATGAGTTTGTCTGCACAGGCAAAAGTTTTGAGAGCTTTACAAGAAAATAAAATACAACGTGTAGGGAATGACAGAGATATTAAAGTAGATGTTCGTGTGGTTGCTGCGACCAATAAGAATCTAAAAAAAGAGATAGAAGAAGGGAGATTTCGTGAAGATTTGTATCATAGATTAGCCGTTATTTTAATAAAAGTTCCAGCTTTAAATGATAGGCGTGATGATATTCCAATTTTAATAGATTATTTCTCTAAAAAGATAGCTGATGAGCAGGGTACAGCAAAGAAAACGTTTTCAAAAGCAGCTATAAAACTGTTACAAGAATACGATTGGACAGGAAATATTCGTGAATTACGAAATGTAATTGAACGGCTCATTATCTTGGGAGAAGTTGAAGTGAGTGAAAGCGACGTTAAAATGTTTGCAAGTAAATAAATAAAGACTGTTTGAAAAGTAAATAACAACTAAGCTGTCATCCTGAATTTAGTTCAGGATTCATTAACAAGATTCTGAAACAAGTCCAGAATGACAATCTAAAATATTTTTCAGACAGTCTTTAATTTAAGATAAGTTATAATTTATTAATTATTGCATGCACTTAATTTTTGTAAGTAATTAGTGGTCATGCTTTTAATAATTGTTAAATAGTTTGCTTTAATTTCATCTAAGTTCTTAGATAGAAAAATCTCCTTATCACGTTTAATTTCAGAAATTTCTGTCCCACATTCACAAGCTATTAGAATATCATTAAATGTTCTAACATTTGCTATTATGGCGAGTTCGTTTTTTCGTATAAGTTGTTCTTTTCTTAAGCGTAATTCTTTGGCATCTCTTTTTGCTAATTTTAGTTTGATTTGCTCCTCTTTAAGATTCAATTCAATTTGTTGTTGTTTCAACTTAAATTGCTCGTTCTCTAGTTCAGCTAGTGCTTCATCTTCAACACTTAATTGTGTACATAACTCGAGCTCATTTATAACTTCTTTGGCTATATCTCTCGCTCTTTTCACGTAAAAACGACCATCTTCAAAAGTTTCAGAGTTTGAGACTTTATCAAGTAACTCATAAGCATCGTAAGCATTATTATATGACGCTTCGCATTTACAATCATTTAGCTTTTTTTTAGCACGATTAAAGGCATCCAATGATTTTTTAGAGTAATACTTTAAATGTGTAATGTTATTGGAGTTGTAAGCTGATTTTACATGAGAATAGGCATAGATAACATCAGAATGTGCATCTTCACAATTTGACTGTGCAAACGATTGCATATACACAGTAATAATCAAGAAAAATAAGTAATTTTTTTTCATGGTATTTGGGGTTAATATGTTAAGTAGGTATAACTAAGGTAGTAAAAATTCATAAAACAACATATTTTTTTATAGATTTTATTGTTTTACTATCTTTATGAAGAAATTTAATCTTAGAACAAATTCCATGAAAACAATCCTACCTAAAGACTTTAAAGTAAACCAACCTATTAGCCTAAAAATAACATCGACAGTATATAATTTAGAAACCGACAGTGATAGTGTTGAAAAAGAATTACGAAAAGTTCGGAGAAAACTAGGGAAATTACAAGATACCATTTATGCACATGGTAAGTATGCAGTTTTGGTATGTTTACAAGGGATGGATACTTCGGGTAAGGATAGTTTAATTAGAGAAGTATTTAAAGATTTTAACACCAGCGGAATTGTAGTGCATAGTTTTAAAGTACCTACCGATTTAGAACGTGACCATGATTATATTTGGAGGCATTATATAGCACTTCCACCAAGAGGAAAGTTTGGTGTTTTTAACAGAACACATTACGAAAATGTGTTAGTAACACGAGTACACCCTAATTACATTTTAGGCGAAAATATTCCATCAATACGTTCTTTAGCAGATATAAATGATGCATTTTGGGACTCGAGATTTGAACAAATAAATAATTTTGAAAAACATATTGCTGAAAACGGAACCATTATTTTTAAATTTTATTTAAATCTTTCAAAAGGAGAACAAAAGAAAAGATTGCTAAGGCGTCTAGAAAAAGAGAATAAACATTGGAAATTTTCTCCAGATGATTTGAAAGAACGCAAGCTATGGGACCAATATCAACTTTGTTACGAAGATGCTATTAATAGAACATCAAAACCACATGCACCTTGGTTTGCAATTCCTGCTGATGACAAACCAACAGCACGCTATATAGTAGCTAAAATTATGTATGATACATTATGCAATTATACCGATATTAAAGAACCAGAGTTGGATGATGATATAAAGGCTAATCTTGAATTGTATAAGCAAGAATTAAATAACGAATAAAGAGGCGCTTTTAGGAAAAGCAATGTCTTTATTAAGTAATTCTTACTAATTAAAATGAATTTTTGTGAGCTGGTGGGTAAAATCTTGCAAAAAACAGGTTTTTTTATGATTTCTTTTTGGATTAGTAATTCTAAGAAACTGTATATTTAAAACTTGAAAAAATATATCTTAACGCCTCTTTAGAGAATCTTTAAAAACCATCAACAAATGAAGCAAATACTTTTTTTAGGTACACTATTTATTTCTGTATTGTCATTTTCCCAAACAGATACAGAAATAATAAAGAAAATATACAATACCTCTTTAACTAACGGACAAAGCTATGAATGGCTAAATTATTTATCAAACCAAATTGGAGGGCGTTTATCAGGATCTTTAAATGCCGAAAGAGCAGTGCAGTGGACTAAAGAAGAGTTGGAAAAAATTGGATTAGATAAAGTATGGCTTCAACCTGTAATGGTGCCCAAATGGGTGAGAGGAACACCAGAGTTTGCTTATATTGAAACTAAACCAGGAGAAACAACAAATGTAAATATATGTGCTTTAGGAGGGTCAGTCGCTACTCCAAGACCTGGAATAAAAGCTAATGTAATAGAAGTACACAGTTTAGAGGAATTAAAAACACTTGGACGTGAAAAAATAGAAGGAAAAATAGTATTTTTTAATCGCCCAATGGATGCTACTTTAATAAACACATTTAGAGCCTATGGCGGTAGTGTAAATCAACGCGGCTCTGGAGCAAAAGAAGCTGGAAAATACGGAGCTGTTGGTACAATAGTACGTTCTATGAATTTACGATTAGACGATTTTCCACACACAGGAGCAATGAATTATGGCGATACGCCTTTAAATGAACGCATCCCTTCGGCAGCAATTAGTACCAATGATGCAGAATTGCTAAGTAGTTTTTTGAAATTAAATAAAGATTTAAAATTTTATTTCAAGCAAAATTGTAAACAATTAAAAGATGTGCTGTCCTATAACGTTATTGGAGAGATTACAGGAAGCGAATTTCCAAATGAATATATTGTTGTTGGAGGTCATCTAGATTCTTGGGATTTAGGAGATGGTTCTCACGACGATGGTGCAGGAATTGTACAGTCTATGGATGTTTTAAGATTACTTAAAAAAATAGGGATAAAACCCAAAAGAAGCATAAGAGTAGTACTGTTTATGAATGAAGAAAATGGAATGAGAGGAGGTAAAAAATATGCTGCTGAAGTAAAACGAAAAGGAGAGCATCATATTTTTGCACTTGAAAGTGACTCAGGTGGATTTTCGCCAAGAGGATTTTCTTTTGATACAAATGATGCAAATTTTAAGCAAGCATTGGCATGGAAATCGTTATTTGAACCTTATTTAATCCATTTTTTTGATAGAGGAGGAAGTGGTGCGGATATTGGACCACTTAAAAATAAAAATATTGTATTGGCAGGATTACGTCCTGATTCACAACGCTATTTTGATTATCATCATGCTGCTACTGATACTTTTGATGCTATTAATAAGCGCGAATTAGAGCTTGGAGCTGCAGCTATGACTGCTTTAGTGTATTTGTATGATAAGTATGGCGTGAATTCTAATTAGAATACTATTTAGCTATTAAATAAAGGAATAAATGAAATCTAAATTAATACTATTACTAATTTCACTTAGTATGATGAAAGTATCACAAGCACAGGATAAATCACTTCCTTATTACGAATTACCTGAATATTCCAAAACCTATACAGCAGGTACTGTTGCTGCTAGAATGGTTGATGGTTTAGGTTTTAGATATTATTGGGCTACGGAAGGCTTACGTGCTGAAGATTTAGCCTATAAACCTAGTGAGGATGGTAGAACTACAGGAGAAACGATCGATCATATTTATGGTTTGTGCAGAGTTATTGTAAACTCTACTTTAAAACTACCTAATGATGGGAGCCAAGGCGAAGAATTGACATTTGCTGAAAAACGAAAAAAAACCTTAGAATATATAAAAATAGCAGCTGATATTTTAAGACAAAGTGATGATATATCACAATTCAAAATTATATTTAAACGTGGTGAGAATACCTCTGAGTTTCCATTTTGGAATCAATTGAATGGCCCAATAGAAGACGCCGTTTGGCATTGTGGTCAAGTGGTATTACTTAGACGTGCTTCAGGAAATCCTTATAATTCTAAAGCAAGTGTGTTTAGTGGAAAGGTTAGAGATTAAGTAACGCATCAACATCAATTTGTTTGCCATTAAGAATTACTATTTTTTTTCCTTTAAGATTTTTTATATCATCTAATGGGTTGTCATCAAGAATTAAGATATTAGCTTTAAAACCAGATTCTAATTTTCCAAATTTTAAACCAAATGCGGCATTAAAATTTGAGGTTGTTGTGGCCAAAACTTCTCTATTTGTTAAACCTGTTCGCGATAAGACTTCCAGTTCTTGATGTAATGAAATTCCAGGCATAGTACCCCAAACATCGGTACCGCTCCCAGAAATATAATGAGCCCCATTTTCGTAATAAGTTTTCTCAATCATGAGTTCATTATATCCTAATTTTTGATAAGCTGCTAATTCTTCTGGAGGATAATTGTGTTTTCCTGTAATTTTATCTGCGGGACGATTTACATCACGACTATCAATAATGGTAGCTATTTTTTCGTTCCAAGGGTTTTTACTAAAAGGCATATCAATATATAACAATCCAAAGGTTGGCATTATATATGAGTTAGAATTTCCTAGATTCTTAGCATGTTGTAGTAAGGCTTTGTCATCTTTTTTGAGGTTTGTTAAGTATTGGTAATAACGCCATTTGGGGCTTCCTAAATCGTTACTAAAGGGTTGTTCAGCTACTTTTATAGCCATAGAGTCTGGTGCCACATCTAGCGAATAGCGCGTGGTATGTACAAAAGCATCAACACCCAAATCCATGCCTTTTTTATAGGATGTAAATCCGAGTTCACCTATAGTTCCCATACCTAGTTTTTTGGCTTCATTATGTGCCAATTCTAGTTGCTCTGGAGTGAGTTTATACATCATTAGTAAGACTTCAATGCCGTTATTATGAAGTTTATGAATACTATCTAATAGTTGTTTATTTGTTATAGGTTCATCACCGACAGATTCTAGCATATGCACATTAGGAGATGGATTGGCATTGTGATAAAATTTTCCTCTTCTAAAACTTTCTACACCAATAACATCTGTAATTCCCATATACAAAAAGGCATTAGCGTAATCTTGATTGTTAATCACTGCAAAACCATCTGTTAAACCAGGTAAAATATATTTTCCTGTTGCATCAATAATATGCTCTTGTTTTCTAGAAAGTGAAGACTCTTCAACAATTTTAAAAATAGTGTCTGCCTTAATGATGATGGCTTTATCAGTTAAATCATTTAGCGATGTTCCGTTGTTAGAAATATCTATAATTTTACCTCCTTTAATAATGATGGCATCTTTGTAAATCTGTTTTGTTGAGCAAGAAAAGAATATTGAAATTAATAGGAGAGAAAGATAAACGTGTTTGCACTTCATTTTCATATTTTTTTGAATAGATTAGAATGTTGTAAATTTTAAGAGTACCTACGAAGTTAGTTTTTTATTTTAAATTTATGATTTAAAAATTAGTACAGTTGAAACCAGTAGAAGAATATTTATTAAATCAGCGAGAGCCCTATCAATCCATTATGTTGTATGTAAGGAGTGTTATCTTAAAAACATTACCAGATGTGGAGGAAAAGTATAATTATGGTATTCCGTTTTATCATTATAACAAAAAACCTTTATGTTATATAAATATTTTAAAAGGGACTAACTTTGTAGATATTGCTTTTGTACAAGGTGTTTTTTTAGAAGATAAATATCTAGATTTAAAAGATTATAACAAACGTAAACAGGTAAGATCTATACAAATTAGAAGTCTTGAAGAGTTTAATGAGCTATTATTTGTTGATATACTTAAAGAGGCATCAATTTTATTGGATAAGAGTAGAAAGGCTTGGAATCCAAGGATTAAATTCTAAAAATCCCACCTAGAGAAACGACACGCTGTAAAAACCAAAAATGTTGTGAAGCACTTTCTGATGCGTCGCTTGTTGTTCTTATATCGTTCATGTTAATATATCCGCCTTTTAAATCGGTTTGAATAAAAAAGTGTTTGCAGAATGTAAAATTAAGACCAACATTTGCTGATAATCCATAGCCTGCAAGGTGAAACTCATCATATCTGTCTTTACTTAAAAGCGTTGTATTAGATTTAGGATACAAAACTCCAGCTGCAACACCTTCAGTAATATTTATTTGAATTTTGTCAGTATTATGAATATTGAATATTGATGAGATATCATCATAACGTGCAAATTCTGAATATATATAATTAAGACCATTGGTGTGTTCAAATTTTAAAAACTCTTCTGATACAAAAAAGGATTCATTGTTATAAACGCCATTGTATACACTACCTGCTTCATTATCTGGTAAATTAATAAAACCATCCAAAGTTTTAGTTTTGTTTCTATTCATAACATATTTCATGTGGTCAACGCCTATAGAAACGCTGTAGTGATCAGAAATAAAATAACCCAATTTAATATTTGTTTGTGGAATCGTTATTCGTGTAGGATTAATATAGTCTATATGCCAACCTTTGGGTTTGTCGTGAGCGGAGACATCTTTAATAGTAAAACGATAATCATTACCCTTAAATGTAATATCAGATTTTGAGTAAGATTCCCTATTTCCTCCCCAACTTATAAAAAATTTACCTTTGTTTGATGATGTGTATTTTTTAAGGACTGTATTTTGTGCCGATAGCTGTAATGCGAATAATAACGAAAATATAAAAGGTATTGATTTAATAAAAGGATAATTCATAGTCTAAAGAGAGTGAAGGGTTTATTTCACTTAGCTTTAGACGAAAAAAAAAGTATTCCTTAAAAATTGAACACTTTATTTTAAAGAGATTGATAATAAATTGAATTAAAATGATTGAATAGTTTTTCTTATAGCAACTAAATTACTCAACAAACCTTGTAAATAATCTAGGTGTAACATATTTGCACCATCACTTTTGGCATTAGCAGGATCGAAGTGAGTTTCAATAAACAAACCATCCACATTATTTACAATTCCTGCTCTTGCAATAGTTTCAATCATATTTGGTCGCCCTCCAGTAACACCACTAGTTTGGTTTGGTTGTTGTAGCGAATGTGTTACATCTAAAACTACAGGTGCATATTCACGCATGGTGGGTATGCCTCTAAAATCTACAATCATATCTTGGTAGCCAAACATAGTCCCTCTGTCAGTTATCCACGCTTTATTGTTACCAGCATCCTTCACTTTTTGAACCGCATGCTTCATGGCTTCAGGACTCATAAATTGTCCTTTTTTAAGATTTACTACTTTTCCTGTTTTGGCAGCAGCAACTACCAAATCGGTTTGTCTCACTAAAAAAGCAGGGATTTGTAACACATCTACATACTGTGCAGCAAGTGTTGCGTTAGAAACTTCATGAATGTCTGTTACTGTTGGTACATCAAAAGTATCTGAAACTTTTTTAAGAATTTTAAGTGCTTTTTCATCACCAATTCCTGTAAAACTATCAATTCGGCTTCTATTTGCTTTTTTAAAACTTCCTTTGAATATAAAGGGAATTTCAAGTGCATCTGTAATAGCTACAATTTTTTCAGCAATACGCATTGCCATATCTTCACTTTCTATAGCACATGGACCTGCTAATAGGAAAAAATTATTTGAATTTGTATGCTTTATCTTAGGAATATCTTGAAGAATCATGTGCTTAACAACTAATTTTAAGCAGCAAAGATAAACATTTTAAAAGCTTGTTTTTATACTATTTCTAATAATCCAAACAGACATAAAGAAATTTAAGCCAACAAAGATACTTCCATAAAAAATAAACTCTTTGATAATAGATATGGAGGCTATATTAAAGAAATCTGATAGATAAGCTAAAATTAAGTATGAAGACAAGCAAACAAAAGTTATTCCTAAAGTGAAGTTGAGCTTCTTATTAGGTTTAATAATTTGCCATAAAAAAGGTACTCCAAAAATTAATATAGGATAAGCGGTAAGACCTTCGCTTTTATTTACTCCTGTAAACCAAAAGGCTATTACAACAATAAAATAAAGATATGGAGTAAACTTTGAATATCTTATAATCGTCTTCATCTAATTTATTTTAAGGATTAGATGTAAACTGTTCATTATAAAAGAATGAATTTTTGCCACTAATCTTTTAATAGAACGATAAAGGTATTAGCTTATTCTAGAAGAATTCAATTATAACAAATATTTAACTATGTGTTGCATAATAATTCAATAAACAGTATAAATAGTAAAATATAACGTACCTTTGCACGCTTTTAAAAGGGACAGTAGATGACTAAAATTAAGAACATTGCAATTATTGCACACGTAGATCATGGTAAAACTACTTTGGTAGATAAGATTATGTACCATTGCCAGTTATTTCGTGATAATGAAAATACTGGAGATTTAATTCTTGACAGTAATGATTTAGAACGTGAAAGAGGGATTACTATTACCTCTAAAAATGTTTCAGTAACCTATAAGGACACAAAAATTAATATTATAGATACTCCTGGTCACGCCGATTTTGGTGGAGAAGTAGAGCGTGTACTTAATATGGCCGATGGTGTTTTGTTATTAGTTGATGCTTTTGAAGGCCCAATGCCACAAACACGTTTTGTATTGCAAAAAGCCTTAGACTTAGGTTTAAAGCCTTGTGTTGTTATTAATAAAGTTGATAAAGAAAATTGTACACCAGAGGAAGTACACGAAGCTGTTTTTGATTTGATGTTTGAACTTGGTGCAGAAGAATGGCAACTTGATTTTCCAACAGTTTACGGTTCAGCCAAACATAATTGGATGAGCGAAGATTGGCAAGACCAAACAGATAATATAGAACCATTATTAGATATGGTTATAGAGCATATTCCTTCACCAAAAATTGAAGAAGGGACTACACAAATGCTAATTACCTCCTTAGACTATTCTTCATTTACAGGTAGAATAGCTATTGGACGCTTACAACGTGGTGAATTAAGACCAGGAATGCAAGTGTCTTTGGTAAAACGTGATGGGAGTACAGTAAAATCAAAAATTAAAGAACTACATATTTTTGAAGGTTTAGGACGTAAAAAAGTTGATGAAGTTCAAGCTGGAGATATTTGTGCAATTGTTGGTTTAGAAGGATTTGAAATTGGCGATACGATTGCTGATATTGAGAATCCTGAAGGACTTAAAACAATTGCAATTGATGAACCAACAATGAGCATGTTGTTTACCATTAATGATTCACCATTCTTTGGTAAAGATGGAAAGTTTGTAACCTCTCGTCATATTAAAGAACGTTTAGATAAAGAATTAGAGAAAAATTTAGCACTCCGTGTAAATGAAACAGATAGTGCAGACAAGTTCTTAGTATTTGGTAGAGGTGTTTTACATTTATCGGTGTTAATTGAAACCATGCGTAGAGAAGGGTATGAGCTTCAAATTGGTCAGCCACAAGTAATTATAAAAGAGATTGATGGTGTAAAATGTGAGCCTATTGAAGAAATGACCATTGATTTACCAGAAACAGTTTCAGGAAAGGCCATTGAAATGGTAACCATGCGTAAGGGAGAAATGCTAAGTATGGAAGCCAAAGGAGAGCGTATGGTTTGTGAATTTATGGTGCCTTCAAGAGGAATTATAGGCTTGCGTAACCAATTGCTTACGGCAACAGCAGGCGAAGCTATAATGGCACATCGCTTTAAAGAGTATCAACCTATTAAAGGAGGTATTCCTGAACGTCAAAATGGAAGTTTGGTATCTATGGAGAAAGGGCAAGCAATTCCGTATTCTATTGATAAATTACAAGATCGTGGAAAGTTTTTTGTAGATCCAGGTGAAGCTATTTATGAAGGTCAGGTTATTGGCGAAAATTCTCGTGGCGATGATATGGTTATTAATATTACAAAAACTAAAAAGTTAAGTAATGTCCGTTCTTCAGGAGCTGATGATAAAGCTAAAATTGTACCTGCTATAAAGTTTTCGTTAGAAGAAGCTTTAGAGTATATTCAAAAAGATGAGTATGTTGAAGTAACACCAAATCACTTACGCTTACGTAAAGTATTGTTGACAGAAGTAGAGCGTAAACGAAACAAATCTATTTAAGCTATGGAGTTTTTAGGAATATCTTATGTAGATTGGATAGGATACATGGCAATGGCAACCTTGTTTGTGTCTTTTATGATGAAAGACATTAAAAAACTTCGAATAATAAATTCTATTGGTGGTGGTTTTTTTGTGGCTTATGGTGTTTTATTAGATATGTCTTGGCCTATTATTATTGCTAACTCTGCAATAATTGGTATTAACGTTTATTATTTATTTCTTAAGAAAAATTAGTACTTTCACGCTGTAAAATAAACTAATTCTTACACTCATTTTTACAGTAGAAAAATATACAAGCAAACATAAATCTATTTGGGATGGTTTTGTAGCTAGTTCTAAAAATGCTACATTTTTGTTCTACCGTGATTTTGTTGAGTATCATCAAGACCGATTTGAAGATTACTCATTGTTGGTTTATAAAGATAAAACACTAATTGCTGTAGTTCCTGCCAATAAAGTAGAACATACAGTATATTCACATCAAGGCTTAACTTATGGAGGTCTTGTACTTAGTGATGACATTGCATTTAATGATGTTTTAAAAAGTTATCAATCTATTCTTGAATTTTTAAACAGTAAAAATATAGTAACCTTTGAGATTAAGTTACTACCCAAAATTTATCATACACTACCTAGCGATGAGATTGATTATGTATTATTTAAAACTAAAGCGACTTTAATAAGAAGTGACATTACTTCAGTAATAGATGTAAAGTATAAATTAGAAATTCAATCTTCAAACAGAAAAAGAGGATTAAAGAAAGCAAAAATTCAAAACTTAGTAGTTACTGAAGTTTCTAATTTTCAAGATTTTTGGAAGGATATTTTAACTCCAAATTTAAGAGCAACACATCAAGTAATTCCTGTTCATTCATTAGAAGAAATTACACAACTTAAAACAAGATTTCCTAATAATATTAGACAGTTTAACGTTTATAAAGACGATAAAATAGTTGCAGGTGCTACTATTTTTGAAACCAAGCATGTTGCTCACGTTCAATATATATCAGCTAATAATGAACGGCAAGAGTTGGGTAGTCTTGATTTATTGTTTGATGTTTTAATTAACGACATTTTTAAAACCAAAAAGTATTTTGATTTTGGTATTTCTAACGAAAACCAAGGGCAAAATATAAAT
>UOEB01000291.1_pt1 | contig 21807 bp, 16 predicted proteins | sample 1989961 | NCBI WGS metagenome assembly UOEB01 (sample SAMEA4712198, study PRJEB27164) | hydrothermal vent metagenome | biome: marine basaltic hydrothermal vent biome; feature: marine hydrothermal vent; material: mineral | place: Pacific Ocean | collected 2011-06-14/2011-07-23 | depth 1691 m | reverse complement strand
GCTCAGCGACCAAAAAGGAAAAGACGGTGATTTAGGACCATACAGACAAAGTGAGCGCAAGCATATATATAGAGATTATGCTAAGAAATTAGTTGATGAAGGGAAAGCGTATTACGCATTTGACACCTCCGAAGAACTAGATTTTCACAGAAAAGATCACGAAGCGAAGGGCAAAACCTTTATATATAACTGGCATAACAGAGAAAAAGGTCGTTTAGTAAATTCTTTAGTGCTTTCTACAGAAGAAACTCAAGCAAAAATTGACTCCGGCGAGCCTTATGTGATTAGGTTTAAAATACATGATGAAGTCCCTGAAGGTAGCCGCCAAAGAATTTCTACAACAGATATTATTAGAGGTCATATTACCTTTAAAACTATAGAAGAAGATACCAATAGTGGTATTGATGCGCGACTTCTTGACGATAAAATATTGTTTAAAAGTGATGGTATGCCTACTTATCATTTAGCAAATATTGTTGATGACCATTTAATGAAAATTACTCATGTGATTCGTGGTGAAGAATGGCTCCCTTCTCTTCCACTTCATTTAAAGTTATACAATGCTTTCGGGTGGCAGGCTCCTGAGTTTGCACACTTGCCTTTAATCTTAAAGCCTACAGGGAAAGGGAAATTAAGTAAACGTGATGGTGATAAATTAGGTTTCCCTGTGTTTCCATTAGAGTGGAAAGATCCAACTACAGGCGACATCTCAAAGGGTTATAAAGAAGACGGCTATTTTCCAGAAGCCATGGTTAATTTTTTGGCGCTTTTGGGTTGGAATCCAGGAACAGAACAAGAAATTTTTAGTTTAGAGGAATTAATAAACACCTTTGAATTAGAGCGGGTACATAAAGCAGGTGCGCGTTTTGATCCTGATAAAATAAAATGGTTTAATCATCATTATATGCAGGAACGAAGTAATGACGAACTTGCGGAAAACTTTAGGTCAATGCGTCCTGAATTAGCAGAAATTGATATCGATTATATTACTTTAGTTGTGGGATTAATAAAAGAACGCGCCACTTTTGTAAGCGATTTTTGGGATTTAAGTCATTTCTTTTTTGTTGCTCCTGAAACTTATGATGAAAAAGCATTTAAAAAAGCTATTAAAGACGAAACCAAAGAATTAATAAGCGAATTAATCTCAATTATTAATGGTGTTGATGACTATACTATCGAAAATCTTCAAACACAAATTAAAGGTTGGATAACAACCAATGATATTGGATTTGGAAAAGTGATGATGCCTTTGCGATTGGCATTGGTTGGCGCATTGCAAGGTCCTGATGTTTTTAATATTATGTTTTTGATAGGAAAAACCGAAACACTAAATCGGATTGAGAAATTAACGCGTTCAATATAATGTTGTCTTTGTGGAGCTTTTGAAATAAGTGGTGGTAATCTCATTGTTTGAAGTAGATTACTGCATCGCCCCGAAACTTTTTTAATAACTTGTTGTCAAAACGTAATCATTGCGGAGAATACAAAAGTTTCTGGATTTCCTTTAAAATTGTTTGTGGTAGTGCTAATCTTGTTAAATATGTTTAAAAACCCATAAATATATTGTGCTCTTACCTTAAGAAACCCTATTCCCGCTGTAAAACCAACAGCGCCATTAATGTTAAATTTAGAAATATCCGTAATCTCTGATACTGATAAACCGTCATATCCATTTAAAAAATACGTTTCTTGTTCGCTGTTTTTAAATTCTAGATTGCCATTGTATTGTAATTGTGGTCCAGCATCAAAAGTAAGGTTACTTCCAATTATTTTACCATGAAATAAAAACCCTAACTGCGCGGCCATAAGCTTATATTCTATCATTTCATTCCCAATAACATCATCAGTCATTCTTCCAGAAACTTCAAATGTATTTTCCGAAATTTGCATGCCGTAACTTACGTTATACCATCTGTGTGGTATATCTACGGTTGAAGCAAATCCAACAGCAAATCCAGAGCCTTGGATAGTTGTAAAATTATCTGTTTTAATATTAAATTGGGTTAGGCCGCCGCCAACACTAAATCCGTTTTTTATAATAAAATTTTGTGGTTGTGCGTGGGTTATTGTAACAAAAAGAATGGTAAATACTACTAATAAGGTAAATTGTTTATTTTTCATGTTAGTTTTCGATATTGGAAAACAAATATAGCTTAATTTAGTAATCAAATATTTTCTAACCTTTTAAAAAATTTGTTATGGGTCAGTTCTTTCTTATTCTTTTAGTTTTCTTCGGATTATTAATCTTTATTTCTGCATTTTTTATTGTAAAACAACAAACGGCTGCTGTTATTGAGCGTTTTGGTAAATTTCACAGTATTCGCCAAGCTGGATTACATTTAAAAATTCCTTTGGTTGATCGTATTTCTGGTCGTTTAAGCTTAAAAATCCAACAGCTAGATGTTATAATTGAAACCAAAACATTGGATGATGTATTTGTGCGTTTAAAAGTTTCTGTTCAGTTTAAGGTTATTAAACTCAAAGTATATGATGCCTTTTATAAATTGGATTATGCTCACGATCAAATTACATCTTACGTATTTGATGTGGTAAGGGCTGAAGTGCCTAAAATGAAACTTGATGATGTATTTGTCAAAAAAGATGATATTGCTATTGCGGTAAAAAAAGAGCTAAATCAGGCCATGATAGATTATGGTTACGATATTATTAAAACTTTAGTAACCGATATTGATCCCGACTCTCAGGTAAAAGAGGCTATGAACCGAATTAATGCTGCTGAACGTGAAAAAGTAGCCGCTCAATTTGAAGGTGATGCACAACGTATCCTTATTGTTGAAAAAGCAAAAGCTGAGGCTGAAAGTAAGCGTTTACAAGGACAGGGAATTGCAGACCAAAGACGTGAAATTGCTCGTGGTCTTGAAGAATCTGTAGATGTATTGAATAAAGTTGGTATCAATTCGCAAGAAGCATCAGCGCTTATTGTGGTTACACAACATTATGACACGCTTCAATCTATAGGGGAATCAACACAAAGTAATTTGATTTTACTACCTAATTCTCCACAAGCAGGTAGCGATATGCTTAATAATATGGTGGCAAGTTTTACGGCTAGTAACCAAATAGGTGAAGCTATGAAAAAACAAAACAGAAAAAATAAGGACGAATAAATTAAACCGTTCTATCTAAATAAAAATCTCAAAGCTAAATACTTTGAGGTTTTTTTTGATTGTTTTTACTTTGATAAAGCTCTTGCTTCTATAACTAATAGTTCATTTTTATCTTCTAAGTCTTTTTCAATGAAAGCCTTAATTTCGTCATTGCGCTCTAAACCATTGTTTAACAAAACCCCTAATGCCAACATAACAGCAATTCGTGTTCCTGCTTTTTTTACTGCAGTAGCAAATAATGGTTGCAGCTCATCATACGTAACGTTCTTTGCTAGTTCTTGAATTTCTGCTTTTACTTTTTGTTGTTTTTCTTCTGGTAAATTTGTGTACTTTTTTCCCAGTTGTTTAATCACATCAATAGGTTTGCGTTGCGATTGGTGTTGTGCTCGTGGTTTTGACTGGTTTTGATTAGCTTCTGTTTTGGGTTTTTGTTTTGCCCAAGTGTCTCGTAAACCAACCGTTTTATTAAAGACTAGTTTTTCTGGCGTAGAATCGTAATCAACATTAAAATACCCTAAGCGTTGGAATTGAAATTGTTCTCCTATTTTTGCTTCAGCTAGACTTGGTTCTAAATAAGCCTCGGTTATAGTTAAAGACTTTGGATTAATAAAATCCATAAACGTTTTATCTTGATGGCTATCTGGTGCTTCGTCTAAAAATAATCTATCATATGCTCTCACTTCGGCTTTTACTGCATGGCTTATAGACACCCAATGTAATGTGCCTTTTACTTTACGCAAACTAGCCTCACTTCCGCTTCCACTTAAACTATTAGCATCATAGGTACAGTGAATTTTTGTAATATTTCCTTCTGTGTCTTTAACAACGCTCTCTCCCTTAATAATATATGCGTTTTTTAAGCGCACTTCTTTACCTAATGTTAATCTAAAATATTTACTGTTGGCATCTACTTTAAAATCGTCTCGTTCAATATACAATTCGCGTGAAAATGGCAATTTTCTATATCCTGTATTATCATCCTCCGGATTATTTTCTGCTTCTAACCACTCCTCTTTATCTTCTGGATAATTTGTAATTACAAGTTTAATAGGGTTTAAAACAGCCATCACACGATTTGCTGTTTTGTTTAAATCTTCTCTTACACAAAATTCTAAAAGTGAAACATCTATTATATTTTCTCGCTTTGCGACGCCAACAGTTTCTACAAATTTCCGAATTGAATTTGGTGTATAACCCCGTCGTCTTAATCCTGAAATTGTTGGCATTCTTGGGTCGTCCCAACCAGAAACAATGTGTTCTTCAACTAGGGTTAGCAACTTACGCTTACTCATAATGGTGTAGCTTAAGTTTAAACGTGCAAACTCCCGCTGTTTTGGTGGTAATGGAAGTGTTTTAGAGCTGTATTGGTATACTTGGTCTCTAAACCAATTATAAAGCTTTCTGTGTGGCTTAAATTCTAAAGAGCATAAAGAATGTGATACCTGCTCGATATAATCGCTTTCACCATGTGTCCAGTCGTACATTGGGTAAATACACCAATTATCTCCTGTTCTGTGGTGTGTTGCATGCATGATGCGGTACATAATAGGGTCACGCATTAACATGTTTGGGTCTTCCATATCAATTTTAGCACGCAATACATGTGTTCCTGCTTCAAACTCACCTTTCTTCATGCGATTAAACAAGTCTAAATTCTCGGCTATTGTTCTATTGCGATAAGGGCTGTTGGTGCCTACTTGTGTGGGTGTGCCTTTTTGTTTAGCTATAGCTTCACTAGATTGAGAATCAACATAGGCTTTTCCATCTTCAACCATATTAATAGCCCAATCATAAAGCATTTGAAAATAATCAGAAGAATAACATTCATTAGCCCATTTGTAGCCTAACCAAGAAATATCCTTTTTAATAGCATCAACATACTCTTGTTCCTCTTTTGTTGGGTTGGTGTCGTCAAACCTAAGGTTTACAGGAGCATTGTGCCTTTCGCCTAAACCAAAGCTAATCCCAATGGCTTTAGTGTGACCAATATGTAGGTAGCCATTAGGTTCGGGTGGAAAACGAAAACGTAAATTGCTTTTCGGCATTCCATTAGCTAAATCTTCTTCTATAATACGCTCAATAAAATTGAGAGATTTTATGTCCTCGTTCATACCTTTTTTATAAGTTTACAAAGTTATTAAAATGTGTGTACTTATGTGCTCTTAAATTTTATAAATATTGGGAACAATAAAAGTTGAAAATATTAGGGTTTATGCTTATCATGGCTGTTTGGTAGAAGAAACAAAAATTGGTAGTGATTATCGTGTTGATGTTAAAGTAAAAGCAGACTTAACCTCTTCTAGCGTTTCAGATGATTTAAATGACACTGTAGATTACGTACTACTTAATCGTATTGTAAAAGAGGAAATGAGTATAGCTTCTAAACTTCTTGAAACTGTCTGTAATCGAATTATAAATCGTATATTAAAAGAGAGTTTATTGGTGAATAAGATAACTGTGGCAATATCTAAGTTAAATCCTCCAATAGGTGGTGACGTAGAAAAGGTAACTATTAAAATAACAGAAAAACGAAAAAATCGATAGTGTGTAGGGTAAACACTTAATTTTTTTTACATTTGCTGTCCATTAAAAAGGGCGTCTTGGCCGAGTGGCTAGGCAGAGGTCTGCAAAACCTTGTACAGCGGTTCGAATCCGCTAGACGCCTCAATAAAAAAGAGACACAAATTTGTGTCTCTTTTTTATTCGCTAATTTCTTCTATAAACTCTTGTGGATTTAGCTTGTCCTTAGGTAAGAATCCTTTTACTATGAGTACAAACCCACAAATAATTAATATTAATCCTAATAGTTTTTTTACTTTTAAAATACGGTTTGGTGTTAACTTTCTTTTTAACTGTTTCGCAAGTAATATTTTAAGTAAGTCTGTTAGAAAATATGCAGAAATCATCGTTCCAAAAAACACTAAAAACCGGTTGGTATCATTTTCTAAACTTGGACCAGTAATAATAATAACACCTAACCAAAATACTAAAACGCCTATATTTATAAAATTGAGAAAAAAACCTTTTACAAATAATCCTAAATAATTGTTTTTAGGAAATTGTATTTCACTTGCTTCTGTTGTGTTTTTCTTTGGTTTTTTAATAAAAATAATAATGCCATAAATAGTTATTATCATACCTCCAAACACAAATAAACCGGGTTGATTGCTTAAGTTTTCTAAGAGTTGGTAACTACTAAAATAGGCTATTCCAATAAAAAAAATATCTGCTATAATAACACCTAAATCAAACGCGACCGCTGCTCTAAACCCTTTAGTAACACTTGTTTCAAGAAGTACAAAAAAAACAGGGCCAATCATAAAGGCTAAAAAAAATCCTAAAGGAATTGCTGTTTGAATGTCTTCTATCATTGTTCTTTAATAAAAATGCTGAATATAATATTCAGCATTAAAATGAAGTCTAACAAATATAGTAAATGTACTATAACTTCTTATAATTATTAACTTCTATCTTTTATTGGTTCATGCGTTTTATTCGTCCTCCAATTACTCGGCTCTTGTTAACTGTTTTTGGATTGCCATAAATATATACATCACCTCCTGCTCTAATTCTAATATCTACTAACTCTGAAGCATTAACATCTGCTTCTCCTGCTGCATTGATTAAAATTTTCGTTGTTTCTGTTTTAAGATCTTTTCCTTTATAAACACCTCCAGTATTTATTGATATGTCTTGCGTTAAAGCTTTTCCAGCGGTTTCAATAATACCTCCGGAAACAGATTTTATACTAGCAATTTTAACCTTTAAATTAACATTTATTCTTGCGCCTTCCTGTGCTTTAAGTTCTATTTCAAATTGTTTTATCTTGTTTTTAGATGTAATAATTGCGCCTTCGTTAGCATCTAAAACATCTATACTCGTATAATACAGTGTTACTGTTGTGTTTTTACCATCAAAACTTTCTTCAAGTTTCATTCTAATTTTTAGCTTTCCGTTTTTATTAATAACAACAACATCGTCGGCATTATGCCCTGAAATAACTACTTTGTTTTCTTTTGATTTAACTAATTGTACTTCAATTAAATCATACACTTTTAGTTTTTGAAATTCTCCTATTGTTTTCTCAATAGTATTTTGTCCCATTACAATCGATGCTAATAGAATAGCAAATAATGTTAGCGTGTTTTTCATTTTTTTTATTTTATAATTTTATATGCAAATAACAAGAACTATGCCTCATTCTTACCTATTAACGTAAAATCTAGATGTTTTCTTACTAAATCGGCTTGTTTTACTTTAACAATCACTTCGTCTCCTAATTGATATGTATTCTTAGTAGCTTCTCCTACTAGGGCATATTCGTCTTGATCAAAGTGATAATAGTCATCTTTAATGTCACGAATACGTACCATACCTTCGCATTTATTCTCTATAATTTCCACATAAATTCCCCAATCTGTAACACCTGATATTACACCAGCAAACTCTTGGTCTTTATGATCTTGCATAAATTTAACTTGCATATATTTTATAGAATCTCGTTCAGCTTTTGTGGCTAGATTTTCCATAGTTGACGAGTGTGCACATTTTTCTTCAAAAACATCTTCATTAACCGACTTATTACCATCTAAATAATATTGTAATAAACGATGTACCATTACATCTGGATACCTCCGTATTGGTGATGTAAAATGTGTATAATAATCAAACGCTAGACCATAATGTCCTATATTATGTGTTGTATATTCCGCCTTGCTCATGGTTCGTATAGTAAGCGTGTCTACTAAATTTTGTTCTTTTTTACCATTTACTTCCTTTAATAAATTATTTAAAGAACTGGTTGTGCTTTTTCGGTCTTTAAAATTGAGTTTATAACCAAACCTACTCACTATATTTTGTAAAGCAGCAAGTTTTTGGTCGTCTGGTTCGTCATGAACACGATATACAAATGTTTTTTTAGGGTTTTGTTTACCAATAAATTCTGCTACTTTTTTGTTGGCAAGCAACATAAATTCTTCAATTAATTTATTGGCATCTTTACTAGTTTTAAAGAATACACTAATTGGATTGCTATTCTCGTCTAAATTAAATTTTACTTCAACCTTATCAAACGATATTGCCCCTGCTTGCATGCGTTGTTTACGCATAATTTTTGCAAGTTGATTTAATTTTAAAACCGCTTGAGCAATTTCTAGGGTTGTGTTATATTGTTTTCCTATAATTGAAATTTCTTCAGGAATTGTGGTATTTAAATTATTTAATTGAGACGTTTCTACTGCGCTCAACGAGACATTTTTTTCTATAATTTCCTGAGCTTCTTCGTAAGAAAAACGAGCATCGCTATAGGTTACTGTACGACCAAACCACTGGTTTTTAATTTGTGCTTTATCATTTATTTCAAATACAGCAGAAAAGGTGAATTTTTCTTCATGTGGTCTTAAAGAACAAGCATTATTAGATAATACTTCTGGAAGCATTGGTACTACTCTATCTACTAAATAAACAGATGTTGCACGTTCGTAAGCTTCATCATCTAAAACTGTACCTTCTTGCAAATAATGTGAAACATCAGCTATATGGATTCCTATTTCATAATTTCCATTTCTTAATACTTGAAAAGATAAAGCATCATCAAAATCTTTAGCGTCTTTTGGGTCTATGGTAAAGGTTAAAACCTTCCTCATGTCACGTCGCTTTTTTATTTCGGCTTTATTAATAGAGGTGTCTATTTTATTAGCGTATTCTTCTACTTCTTGTGGAAATTCATAAGGTAAGCCATACTCTGCTAAAATGGAATGAATCTCTGTATTATGTTCTCCTGGCTTTCCTAAAACTTTAATAACTTTACCATAAGGAGAATCGGCTTTATCAGACCAATCTTCAAATTTAACTAATACTTTGTCACCATCTTCCGCTTTGTTAATTTTATTGATAGGGATAAAAATATCGGTATACATTTTAGTGTTATCAGCAATTAAAAATGCGTAGCTTTTATGTATTTGAATAACACCTACAAACTCTGTTTTAGCGCGTTTAATTACTTTGGTTATTTCGCCTTCTAATTTTCCGCGTTTATGTCTTTTATACACATAAAGTTCTACTTCATCTCCATTTAAAGCTTTATTTAAATTGTTTGAAGCTATAAAAATATCGTTATCAAAATCTTCGCAAATTACATAACCAGATCCTCTAGCAGAAACATCAAGAATTCCAGTATAATATTCTGTTGAAATAATAGCTTTGAATTTACCTCTATCTACTTCTTCAATTTCTTGCTTTGCTTTTAAACGTTGTAAAGTTTTTATAATTTGATTTCTACTACTAGCATCGTTTACACCAAGTTTAGCAGCTATTTGTTTGTAATTAAAAGATTGATTTCTTTCGTTTTTTAAAATACTTAAGATAGTATTTGTTAGGTTAGAAATCTTATTATTTGATTTCCCTTTTTTCTTTCTTGTCATTTATATTTGTAATCATATTTTTTTCCTAAGATATATAGGAACTTGTTATTTTAAACTTAATAATAGTGAAGTTCAGCGCATTAAGTTTACACAAATTTACGTTTTAAATTTTAAATACTAATACCTTCAGAATAAGTTTATTCACATTTAATATTATAATAACATTTATCTTTTTAAAATTTTAAATAAAATGATGGTTATAATAGTGTGTTAATAGTAACTATAACTTTTAAAAGATTTGATTTTATATATTACTAATAGTATTCTATTAACAAGTTATAAGATATGTAAAGTGCTTGTTTATAAGCTATTTAAATTTACTATCAACAACTGTTTATAACCGAAGTTAACTACTAAATATTAATAAGTATTTGTGAAATTTATGTTTATATAATAGGTTTATTGTTTTATAAATATATTTTAAAAAACAGCTTATTTTTTTGGTTATTTGATTTATAATATTGATTGTAATAAATAGTGGAATATAAAAATTTATCTTTCAGAAAATAGTAAATAGATATGAACAACTAATAAACAGTTAGAAGTTAACTTATCAACTTTTTGTTTTAACGACTAATACATTAACTTTATCTTTTCAAAACACATAAGATTTCCGCCTACGCGGAAATTAATTTAATACATTAAATTAATGAAAATTTCAATAGGAAACGATCACGCAGGAACAGATTATAAATTTGCAATTGTTAAACTTTTAGAATCTAAAGGTATCGCAGTTACAAATTATGGAACAGACACTACTGATAGTGTAGATTATCCAGATTTTGTTCACCCAGTTGCAGAAGATGTTGAAACTAATAAATCTAACTTAGGAATTATTATTTGTGGAAGTGGTAATGGAGCTTCTATGACAGCAAATAAACACCAAGGTGTAAGAGCAGCGTTATGCTGGACAACTGAAATAGTTGCTCTTGCAAGACAACATAATAATGCAAATATTTTAAGTATTCCTGCACGTTTTACCGCTTTACCACAAGCGTTAGATATGGTAGAAACATTTTTAAATACGCCTTTTGAAGGCGGAAGACATCAAAATAGAGTAGATAAGATTCCTGTTTCTTGTTAAATGACACACACACATTCACATAACCACCAACACGATTTAAAAGATAAAAAACTTTTTTTTACTATAATACTCAACATTATAATTACTGTTGCTCAAGTTATAGGTGGCATTGTTTCTGGAAGTTTATCTTTATTAAGTGATGCATTACATAATTTTAGCGATGTAATTTCTCTAGTAATTAGTTTTATAGCGTCTAAGCTCTCTAAAAGAAAAGCATCAATTAACAGAACATTTGGTTATAAGAGAGCGGAAATATTAGCAGCTTTTATTAATGCATCTACATTAGTAATAGTTGCAGTTTTATTAATTATTGAAGCTGTAAAACGTTTTCAAAATCCACAAGAAATAGAATCAACTATCGTTATTTGGTTATCTCTATTAGCAATAATTGCTAATGGATTTAGTGTATTATTGATAAAAAAGGATTCTAAAAACAACCTCAATTTACGTTCGGCATATCTACATCTTTTTACAGATATGATGGCTAGTGTTGCAGTATTAATAGGTGGTTTATTAATGCGTTATTATCAATTATTTTGGGTAGACAGTGTAATGACATTTTTAATAGCCATATACTTAATTTGGGTGGGTTACGATTTACTTAAAAAATCCACCAAAATATTAATGTTATTTACTCCAGATCAAGTGAATATAAAAGAAATATTAAGAGTAGTACATAAAATACCTAAGGTTAATAAATTACATCATGTACATGTTTGGTATTTAAATGATGATGAACTCCATTTAGAAGCACATCTTGATCTAAAAGAGAATGTGAGCATTTCAGAATTTGATATAATCTTAAATAAAATAGAAGCTTTACTACATGATAAATTTCAAATAAACCACATAACCATACAACCCGAGTTTAATAAAGAAGACTCTAAAAATGTAATTATTCAAGATTAATGTTAACTATAAAAACGAAATATTTTAATGAGTTAACAACAACCGAACTTTATGATTTATTACAATTAAGAAGTGCGGTTTTTGTTGTAGAACAAGATTGTGTATATCAAGATCTTGATGGAAAAGATAAAGACGCGCTACACGTTATAGGGGTTAAAAACAAGACTATTGTGGCTTATACAAGGGTTTTTAAACCTAGTGATTATTTTAATGAAGCAAGTATAGGTAGAGTGGTGGTAGCACATAATGAACGCCAACATAAATATGGATATGAGATTATGAATAGGTCTATAAAAACGGTTAAAGATTTTTTTAACGAGACCACAATTAAATTATCTGCACAAACGTATTTAAAACAATTTTATAATAATTTAGGATTTATAGAAGAGGGAGAAGAATATCTAGAAGATGGTATTCCACATATTGTTATGGTAAAAAAATAAACTACTGTTTTTTTGAAGCTATATAGGTAATTAATATTTCTACTCGCCTATCAAATTTAGCCTCACCACCTAAAGGGAATTTACGGCGCATTCCGACATATTTCATTCGTTTTTTATTAACCCCTTTCCCAGCTAAATAGTAATAAATATACTTTGCTCTAGCAACCGAAAGGTTACGCTTTTTGGTTTTTCTATCAACCGCATCTCTTGCACTTTGTGTACAACACACATGCCCTTGAATGGTGAAATATACATCTTCACGTTCTTTTAGTATTTTGGCTATTTTTTCAAGTGTTTCAATAGACTCTGGTAAAATTTGACTATACCCCGTTTTAAATAAAATATTTTCTAAAATTACTTTATCTCCAACTTTAAGATTTCCCTTTAATGTAGATTCGGTACTTTGCTCTTCTGTTATTATTTCTGGTCGCGGAGGAATATAAACAACCGCAATAACCTCAACCTTTCTATTTAAGCCCCTAATAATATTTGCGTCTTCGGTATCGATAGTCTTTAATAACACCTCTCCTTTCCCATCAACGTTACTTATTAGGGAATTATCAATTTCATGCTCAGAAAAAATTGATTTTATAGCGTTTGCGCGTTGCTGTGATAATAAAAGGTTATAAGAGTCACTTCCACGATCATCACAAAAGCCGTAGATGTCTATTCTTTGTACATCCTGTTTTTGAATATCTTGAATAAACAAAAGAAGCCTGTTATGCTCTATGTCTGATACATCAAACTGATCAGTATCAAAATAAACCACATGTTTAATTTCATTTTGAGACCACATGAAATTACTCAATAATAAAAAGAAAATTAGAATTTCTCTCATATTATAATCTTAAAACAGATATAAATATAACCTAATTTTTAGTTTATAAGTATTTAAAAAGCGTAATAAATTTTAGCAACTTAATTTAAATAGCCATTGTATTTATTAATATTACTCAATATTTCTACAGCAGTTTTTATTTCGGTATTATGTGCTAAATAATATTCATGCAAGCCTTCTCTATAAAAATAACGTTTTATAATTTCGTTTTCTAATAAAGAGGTTAATTGTACTTTGTTTTCATCAACAGCCTTGTTTTTTAATTCATTAAGGCTTTGCTTTAGTTTTTTGTAATCACCAGATAAATCTTTCATCAACTCTTCTTTGTTGGCGACCTCCTTTAGTTTTAATAAAGCTGTTTCTGTTTCTGTTTTGAAGTCAAAACGATTAGATTTTAAATAAGACTTAAACATTTTAAAATCAGAATCAGACAATTTAAAGGTTGTTAGGTTTGGTTCAGGATGGCTATAATAATAGTTGGTTGCAAAATTAAAAACATAGTAATTACTCAGTATAGCTTTAGTAATTGTAGATGGTTTTGATAATGCAATTTCAACATCAGGCTCGATACCACCACCATCAAATACAGACCTTCCGTTTTTAGTTTTAAACTCATTAAAATCTTCTTTTTTTACACGTATAGCATTTCCGTTTTTATCTCTATGCCAATAATCAAGCGCCTGAATGCATCTTCCGGAAGGTGTATAATATCTAGAAATAGTAATCTTAACCTGCGTTCCATAAGTTAATGGCTTAGGTCGTTGAACCAACCCTTTTCCAAAACTCCTAGAGCCAATAATTACTGCACGATCAAGATCTTGTAAAGAGCCTGAAACAATTTCGCTTGCTGAAGCACTACCACCATCTATTAACACAATTAAAGGGATTTGAGTGTCAATGGGATTATTTTTAGTAAAATAAGTCTTGTTGTACTTTTCTACCTTTGATTTTGTGGTTACCACTAATCGCCCTTTTGGCACAAAAAGATTAACGATGTTTATGGCTTCAGATAATAATCCACCCGGGTTGCCACGTAAATCTAAAATTATACTTTCTGCCCCATCAGCTTTTAACTCTTTTAACGCATTTGCTGTTTCTCGAGACGCTTTTCTATTAAATTTAGTCAGGGCAATATACCCCGTTTTGTCGTTAACCATATCAAAAAGGGACACTGCATTTATTTCAACTTCTTGACGTGTAATCGTTGTGGTATTAGTTTTCCCTTGTCTTACATAAGTTACGTTAACTTTAGAACCAGGCGCTCCTCTTAGTAAATCGCCAGCATTTTCTTTAAAAGTTGAAACCAAAATATCCCCTACCTTTATTATTTCATCTCCAGCCTTAAGCCCTGCTTTATCGGCAGGATAATCTTTATAAGGCTCTAAGATTAGTAATTTATCTTTAAGCGTTTTCACACTTGCCCCAATACCAGTATAATCACCAGTGTTATTTATTCTAGCTGCTTCCACATCTTGCTCATTCATAAATACCGTATAGGGATCAAGATCTTTAAGCATGTTTTTTATTGCCGTATCCATTAAATCTCCCGGATTAGTTTCATCAACATAGTTCATGTTAATTTCCTTAAACAAGGTTGTAAAGATTTCTATTTGTTTAGCAATTTCAAAAAAATCACTTTTAAAAGCGACACCCGTAAACAAAAGGGTGAATACTAAAAACGGAAGTATAATTTTTGATTTTAATTTTTGTTTCATTACAGTATTTTATTTAATAGAAACAGCCTCGTTAAATTTTTTAAACACTAATTTCATTCTTGTTTCTATTTGATTTAGTGTGGGTTTCTCGTTTCCAATGTACAAAATCATAAACGCATATTGTGTTGTAATGTTGTTAAAATATGTAGCCTTGTTTAATCGATAAGACTCTCTTAATAGTCGCTTTATTCTGTTTCTATCAACAGCTTTTTTAAAATTGCGCTTACTAACAGAAACCCCTGTTTTTACAATTGTATTATCATTAAAAGACATTTGAAGGTACACTAAGCGCAACGGGTAAGCAGAAACAGATTGTCCCTCTAGGAACAATTGCTCAATACATTTTTTGCTTTTTAATTTTTCTTTATTTGAAAATGATAGATCCATTTTGGATAATAATAACACAAAAATAGTGATAAGATATGATACGGTTTTTTTAATCGAATAATCGAAAAGAATTCCTCGATGCTTTGCGTCGAGGTTTCCGTTGAAATTGTCATTCCCGTGAAAACGGGAATCTAAAATATAGAATTTTGATTTTTGACCTTAAGGTCAAAATGAAACCAGAAAAATACCCGGTATGCTCTGCGTCGAGGATAGTTGGTTTCAAAAAATTATTTATTAAAAAGGGCTTAATTAACCTCTTTTACACGATTTTTTTTAGCAGTATTCTTTTTAGTTGTAGTAACCGTTATATTTTGCAGAGCAAGGCGTATTGAGTTATTATACTTGTTAATATCTGCCATTTTATTTTTAGAATCTATTGTAATCGATTTGATATCTTTTTTAGGTTTGTTAATTGTAAATGAATACGAAGGATTTGCCCAAGCCCAATCTTTTAAAACTGTTCTAGAAGAATTACTAGGTTTTTCACCCCTCATCATTTGTAGTGGAATATAAAACTCTTCTTTGGTATCATCTATATACACAACTTCTATATCTATAGGCATTGGCATAAGCCCGATACGCTGGAGAGTAACAACTGTTACTTCTCCACGCCCAATAACACTCTTAACACCATAATCTATAGTATTAGTAGTTTGTGCAAAATCTGTTAAATACCACCCTAATTCTAGTCCAGAAACTTTTTCTGCAGAACGTATAATATCATTTGGTGTTGGATGCTTAAAATGAAAATCATCATAATACTTTTTAATGGTCTTCTTTAAATTATCATCACCGATGACATAACCCAATTGTGATAAAAACACCGAACCTTTACTATATGCAGAGGTTCCATAGGAGCTGTTAAATTCATATCTATCAGCATGCGTTGTTAATGGTTGTTCTTTTCCAGAAAGCGCTAATTTTATATAGTTTTTATAAGCGCGTTCTGTAGGATGTAATTTGTTTCTATTCATAATATCATTCATAGCCAAACTACTAATATAACTTGTAAACCCTTCGTCCATCCACGGATGCTTACTTTCGTTTGTTGCTAATAAAAACTGAAACCAAGTATGTGCCATTTCATGAGCTGTTACACCAATTAAACTCCCCAAGCTTCGTTCTCCGGTTATTAAGGTACACATAGCGTATTCCATACCACCATCACCTCCTTGAATTACTGAGTATTGCTTGTAAGGATATTTACCAATATTATCGCTATAATATTGCATTAATTCAACAGTTTTTGGCTGTAATTTTTCCCAGTTTTCTTTTATTTCAGGATTACTTTTATAGAAGAAATGTAACATAGGTCCATTAGGAACTTGAAGTGTATCGTGTATATAATCAGGATCTGCAGCCCAAGTAAAATCATGCACATTTGGCGCTACAAAATGCCATGTATTAGTTAAGCTATTAGATTTCTTAACCCTTTTTGTTTGGTAACCATGACCAATTTCATTAGGATTTTGCAAATACCCTGTTCCGCCAACCACATAATCTTTATCAATAGTAAGTTTTACATCAAAATCTCCCCAAACACCATGAAATTCTCTTGCAATATAAGGATCTGCATGCCACCCTTCAAAATCATATTCAGCCATTTTAGGATACCATTGCGTCATAGAAAGAGCAACACCTTCTTTATTATTTCTCCCAGAACGACGTATTTGCACAGGCACTTGTCCATTAAAATCCATAGTAAATGTAACAGAAGCTCCAGGCAGAATAGGCTTGTTTAAGTTAACTTCAAGAACAGTACCAACAGTTTCATAGGTCACAGCTTTTCCGTCTTGAAACAAAGAGTTCACTTTTATATAGCCTATTTCGTTAGGCTTAAGTTTACTAATTCTATCTTTAACACGTCTATCAGGATCTAAAATTGTACGAGATCTTACATCCATTTCACTTCCCGGTTGAAATGCATTAAAATACAAATGATAATAAACTCTATTTAAAACATCGGGCGAGTTATTTGTGTATACAAGCGTTTGTTTGCCTTTATATTGATATGTATTTACATTCATATCAATTTCCATTTTATAGTCTACATGTTGTTGCCAATATGTTGAAGATTGTCCATGGGTAAAAATAAAGGAAAAGAAAAAAAATGAGATTAATAATTGCTTCATAATGAATTAATTAACATACAGTTATAAAAACGTGAAGATAATATTTTTTTAATTATTTGAAATTTGCTTAGCTAAAATTAGTGCGTTGTATGCATTTACTAGCTTTCCAGATTTTGACAACTCGCTAAATGGTTTCACATTGTTTGAATCGCCATCTACAATAACTTTCACCTTTATAGGTAAGCCTGAATCCATTATAATTTGTTTTACTTGAGCAGCTTTTAATTTAGGATAATACGATCGTATTAACGCAGCAACACCAGCAACACCAGGAGACGCCATAGATGTACCATTTTCAAATTTATATTCATTTCCCGGAATTGTAGAATATATTTTAGACCCCGGAGCAAACACATCTACATTTGTTTTTCCGTAGTTTGAATAATTTGCAACCAAGCTAGAACCATACTTTGGCTCTGTAGCACCTACAGATAAAAATGTAATTGAAACTTCCTTACTGTTGTTTATAGCATCATTTGGATAGACGTTTTTAGTATCAATATCCGTACCCTCGTTTCCAGCGGCATTTACTATAAGCACATCTTTTTTCCCAGCATAAGCAATAGCATCTCTTACCCAATCGCTATGAGGGGAATAGTATTTACCAAAACTAGTATTGATAATTTGTGCTCCATTATCAACGGCATATCGTATGGCAAGCGCCACATCTTTATCATATTCATCCCCATTAGGCACAGCTCTAATAGGCATAATTTTCACATTGTTAGCAACACCATTTACACCTACATTGTTGTTGCGCTCTGCAGCAATTATTCCAGCCACATGAGTGCCGTGGCTTTCACTTTTTTTAACAGGTTTTACATTATTATTACCATAGAATTTTTGTGAAAAATCATCTGGGTCATCACCAGTAGTTCTTCCTGTAAAACTTTTGTTTAAATTATAGTTAAGGCTTTCTGTAAAATGATCAACACCTTTTTTAAACTCTTTTTTAGCCTCAGCCATAGAGTTTATACCATCTTGGTATATATATTTTGCCAATTGTACGGCACGTAATAAATCTTGATCTGAAGTCTTAATCGCATAGACTTCATCTTTAGTGTAATCTTTTTTATTAAAATGCTTAGCGATAATCTCGTCAGCAATGTTAACCTGTTGCAAAACTTGCTCGTATAAGGTTTTATTTGTCATTGCCTTTTGATAGGCTTCTTCATATTCGGTTTTTGCTTCATTATATCTAGGGTTATTTGTGTCTCCGCTTGCTAATAATCGCACATATTCAATTTGTTCATCATAAGCGTTTCCTAAAAAATTCCAACCATGGACATCATCGACATAACCATTACCATCATCATCTTTATTATTATTTGGAACTTCATCTTTGTTTGTCCAAATCACATCATCTAAATCCTCATGATCAATATCAATTCCAGAATCTATAACAGCAACAATTACTGTTTTTCCTTTTTTGTTTTTAATAATTTCTTCGTAAGCCTTATTAATGCTCATTCCAGGAATGGTGTCTTTTACTAAATCTAAATGACTCCAAGTTTGCTCTTCAACTTCGGTTAATTCATTAAACTTTGTTGGTGTGTTATCAATGTTCTCAATTGGAGTTGTTAAAATTGTTGCTGTAGTTCCGCAAGCAACAAGCAATGATAAAGCAAAAGCACATAGCGCAATTAACTTAATAGGTTTTTTGTTCATTGTATTTATGATTTATTCTGTAATATCATTTAGGGTAAACATATCTTTTAAACGTACACCTTTATCGGTATGTTGTACAGTTATAATTTCGTTGTGGGCATCATGCTCTAAGAACAAATAATAATTGTTATCTGCAGCTAGATTTAGAAAACGCTCTTTTTCATCAAGGGTTAATAGGGGTCTTGTGTCATAACCCATAACAAAAGGAATTGGCAAATGACCAACGGTTGGTATTAAGTCGGCCATAAAAACTATAGTTTTCCCTTTGTAATTTATCATAGGGAGCATTTGCTTATCAGTGTGTCCGTTAGCAAAGAATACATCAAAACCAAGTTCAGATTTTTTAAGTATATCTTTCTCGGGAAGAGATATAAATTTAAGCTGCCCACTATCTTTCATGGGTAAAATATTTTCCTTTAAAAAAGAGGCTTTTTCTCGTTTATTAGGATAAACAGCCCACCGCCAATGATTGTGATTACTCCAAAAATGCGCGTTTTTAAACGCGGGCTCATAACCAGTTCTATCCTTATTCCACTGAATACTTCCACCACAATGATCAAAATGCAAATGTGTCATAAATACATCGGTTATATCATCACGATGAAATCCATATTGTTTTAGAGAGTTATCTATGGTATCGTTGCCCCATAAATAATAGTAGCCAAAAAATTTATCGCTTTGCTTATTTCCCATTCCTGTATCAATTAAAATTAATCGATTACCATCTTCAATTAACAAACAGCGCGCCGCAATATCTATCATATTATTAGTATCGGCCGGATTGGTTTTTTGCCACAACGATTTAGGTACTACACCAAACATAGCACCACCATCTAACTTAAAATTTCCTGAATTTATGGGGTATAATTTCATTTCTGCGCAAATTAAGAAAAGAAGCTGTAAAACACTATGCCGTTAAGAAAATGTTTTGATTCTCATGAGTGGTTTTTTATAATATTTTACTAGATTGCTCAGAGATAGTTTACTTTAGGAGATTAACAAAAAAAGACTATTTTAGAAACAAATTAAAACTTTGAAAAAATTAGAGCGTAGTTTACCCTTAATTTCTGTTGTTGCCATTAGTATTGGAGGTATGCTAGGAAGTGGAATTTTTGTACTTCCAGGGTTAGCAGCCGCCAAAACAGGATCGTCCGTTTGGCTGGCCTATTTACTGGCTGCGGTGTGTATTTTACCTGCAGCACTTTCAAAATCGGAACTTGCAACAGCAATGCCCTCTTCTGGAGGAACTTACGTATATATTGAACGCGCTTTTGGACCCATTTTCGGAACTATTTCAGGGATTGGACTCTGGTTATCACTACTTTTAAAAAGCTCCTTTGCTTTAGTGGGATTTGGTGCTTATCTTTCAATTTTGGTCAACATAGATATTAACCTCACAAAATATGTTGCTGTTCTTTTTCTTGGAATAATACTTTTGTTAAATATTTTCGGAATAAAAAAGGTTGGCAAAGTTCAAATTGTAATCGTTAGTATTAGTTTAATAAGTTTGGTTTTAATACTCATTTTTGGAATCCCAAGAATTGATGCAAATTTATTAGACCCTTTTTTAATCGACGGTAATTTTGGTCTGGTGTCTACTGTGGCATTTGTTTACATTTCTTATGCAGGAGTAACAAAGGTCGCGGCAATAGCAGGTGAAATAAAAAACCCAAATAAAAATCTACCAAGGGCTATGATATTATCGTTATTAATAATGACTATAATATATGTGTTTGTAACCTTTATTTTGGTTGGAAATATACCAATGGACTCCTTAAAAACAGACATTAAACCCATCTATACTATTTCAAATTTATTAGGCGGAGAGTATATTGGTTATATAGCAGCTGTTATTGGTGTTATTACGCTTATTTCCATGGCCAACTCAGGGGTTTTAGCGGCATCTAGGTTTCCGTTTGCTATGTCTAGAGACAAGTTGTTGCCAACATTTATGAGTAAAGTTCACTCTAAGTACCTTACACCTGTGGTTACTATTATTATAACATGTGTAGCAATGGCGCTAGTAATACTTTTTCTTGACGTTGAAAAGATAGCCAAACTAGCGAGCGCCTTTATGGTTATGATGTTTGTTGCGGTTAATGCGGCGGTTATTGTTTTAAGAGAAACAGCAGTACAATGGTACAACCCTCCTTATCGTTCTCCGTTATACCCATTTGTGCAGATTTTTGGAATAATTAGTGGTATTGTATTATTAGTGTTCTTAGGTTTTTTACCCTTTATGGCCATTCTTACAATAATAGCGCTTGGATTTATTATCTATTTTTATTTTGGAAAAAAGACAGCAAGAACAGGTGTTCTACGGCGTTACGGACATAGACCAGCACTTTATTTGTTATATAATAAAAAGAACAAGGAACGAAGGAATATTGAAAGACAAAGAGATATTGATTCGCAAATTTTAGATGGCAAATTAGCATCAAACGCAGGTGTTGTTGTGCCTTTGTTGGGGAATGAAAATTCCCCCGAAATGCTAATTGAAATGGGAGCAGCCATTAATAAAAGAGAGCAGCTTCAAGCGGTTAATATTACCGAAGTTCCAAACCAAACCTTTCTAGATGCGTTTATGGAAGATAGCCCTAAAATAACTTCTTTAGCACGACGTATTTCAGGCTTAGCAAGAGCTAAAAATATTAATATAGATTTTGAAGCTGTTGTGACGCATGATGTTTCAAATACGATTCATGCCTTAAGCAATCAAACCAATTGCGATTGGTTGGTCATGGGCTGGAGCGGAAGAGCTCATAACGGAATTTTAGTAAGAAACCCTATTGGTTGGTTGGTAACTCACATAGATTCTGATTTTGCTTTATTTAAAGATAATGGTGTAAGACACATAGGCAAAGTTTTACTCGCTTTAAGACCAGGAAGAAAGGATAAAAACTTTATTGCTATTGCCGATCGCATCTGTCAATTTTACGATGCCTCACTAACTCTACTTCATGTTTTGCCAACACAAACACCTAAAGATGTTAAGGAAACAATGCGGCAAACATCATTAAATCTTCTACAAAAAGTAAATACTCAAAGCGAGGTTATTATTTTAAAGTCGGATGACTCCAT
>UOEB01000002.1_pt1 | contig 23004 bp, 23 predicted proteins | sample 1989961 | NCBI WGS metagenome assembly UOEB01 (sample SAMEA4712198, study PRJEB27164) | hydrothermal vent metagenome | biome: marine basaltic hydrothermal vent biome; feature: marine hydrothermal vent; material: mineral | place: Pacific Ocean | collected 2011-06-14/2011-07-23 | depth 1691 m | reverse complement strand
TCATTACCAGTAACTGATATTTTGTTAAAATATGCTGGTTTACCTTCGGTAATCCTAATTTCCATGTCTATAACGTTACCTTCAGCACTTGTTTCAACTGGAGTTATGGTTGAAAATAAATAGCCGCTATTTTGATATAAGTTTGTCAAGTCAGCTGCATCTGGTTTACTATCATCAGCTATTCGTTTTTCAAGTTCTACACCATTGTAGGTGTCTCCAGGATAAATTCTTAGCAAACCACTTAATTGCTTATCAGTGTAAACAGTATTCCCTATAAAGCTAATTTTTCCATAAGAGTATTTTTCGCCTTCTTCAACTTTAATATTCAAAGAGATAGTGTTATCATTATTCTTAATGATTGAATCAGAAATAATACGAGCATCTCTATATCCGTTCTCTTTATATTTATCTATAATACTAGCTAAATCTTCTTTATAATCTGCTTCAATATATTTAGATCGTTTTAGAATACGTATTGGATTCTTCTTTTTTGTGTTTTTCATTGCTTTGCGAAGCTTTTTCTGACTAAGCTTTTCGCTACCACTAAAAATAATCTTCTTTATCTTAATCTTGTTGCCTTTGTCTATGTTAAGTTTCATATTAACTCTACTTTTTTTAATAGAGTCTTTAATTTCTGAAGGTGTAATTATTACTTTGGCGTTTAAGAATCCTTTCTTTTTATAGGAATTTTCTAAGTAATTTTTTGTTGTTGTAATTAAATTTTCGGTTACTTTAGTTCCTGGTTGAAGCTTATTGTCTTTAATAATATCATCAAACTTAGACTTTTTAACTCCTTCAATTTTTACTTCTTTAAGTTCAGGAAGATCAGTAAGTTGAATTTCTAAATTAGCGGTAGTCCCTTCAATACTACTAATATAAATCTCAATGCTACTAAAGAGGTTAGAATTCCATAATTTTTTAATGGCTTCGCCAATTTTTGACCCTGAACTTGATGGAATCGTTATTTCTTGTCCTTTTCTTAAACCAGAATAGGTAATTACTGTTTGTGAACTAAAGCTGGTGTTGCCAGTTACAGTAATGTCTCCAATAGTGTATGTTTTTGCGCTTTCGCTAGCACTACTTTGAGCAGTTATATTTAAACTACTAATTAAAAAAGTGATAAATAAAAGTTGAGTAATATATGTTTTCAATAGTGTAAAATTAACTAAGTTGTTCGCTTGTTTTTCCAAATCGTCGTTCTCTTTTTTGATAATTTACTATGGCTTCGTACAAATGTTGCTTTGTAAAGTCAGGCCAAAATACATTAGTAAAATACAATTCCGCATATGCTATTTGCCATAACAGGAAATTACTTATGCGTTGTTCGCCACTTGTTCTAATTAATAAATCTACGTCTGGCAAATTTTGGGTGTAAAGATGCTCATTTATTACCGATTCATCAATTTTTTCTGGCGAAATTATATTATTTTTAACTTTAATACTAATTTGTTTTATAGCATTTATTAACTCATCTCTAGATCCATAGCTTAAAGCCAAGGTTAAGGTTAAATTAGTATTAGATTTGGTTATTTCTATAACATCCATAAGTTCCTTATAAACCTTTATTGGTAAGTCTTTGAGGTTCCCTATGGCATTGAGTTTAATGTTATTATCTAGTAGTGTTTTAATTTCTTTTTTAAGTGAAGAAATTAATAATCTCATTAGCATTTGAACTTCTAATTTTGGTCTGTTCCAATTTTCGGTAGAAAACGCATATAGTGTTAAATTTTTAACACCTAGCTCTGCACAACCTTCAACAACTTGCTTTACTGCTTCGCTCCCTTTTTGATGTCCAAAAACACGTAATTTTCCTTTTTGTTTTGCCCAACGCCCATTACCATCCATAATAATGGCAAGATGCTTTGGTAAGAGATTTGTATGTATTTGGTCTTTAATATCCATACTAAAAATCGCAGTAACAAGGTTTTCTGCCAAAAGTATATGTTAATGTAACTCCAGTAAAAGTGTACCAATCATTGTTATTTAGGTTTCCAAAGCTGTAATTAGGGATTCGCCATGCTTCATCTGGCACACTACCATCAATTTCATCAGTAAAAGTATAGCGAGCACCAATTTCAGCAGCTAAAATAATATGATTTGTAAGTGTGGTTTTAAATCCAAGAACCATCGGGATGCCATAGGCCCAACTAGATGTGTTTTCGGATGTTAGTACACCATTATTAAAATAAAAATTATCATGGTTTGCTACAGAAATTCCTGTATATAAATATGGTGTTGATTTATTGCCTTCGCCATGAAGATTAAAATCAAAAAAAGTAAACTCAATCCCACCCGAAATCTCGAATATAGTGCTCTTAAAAGAATAGCCTCTTTGCACCCTTCTAGGGTCATCAGATTTTGAGTCGTTTGCTTTTAAATTAGTAAAAATCATTGAAAGTCTAAGTGAATGCCTTGGGCTTCTGTTCCATTTAATAATACCTCCAAAAGCAGGTTGATTGGGTGAAATATAGTTAGTAGCACCTACATCGCCAATAAAATTACTTCCACCAACAAATACACCAACTTCATAAATTTGGGAGTAACTCGCTTGAAAACATAAAGTGCTCATAATAATAATGAAAAAGTATCTCATAGGTATTCAAAAGTTTGCAAATATAATAAATAAGATTAGTCTATTATAATTTGTTGTTTAGTATTACAGATAAACAGCAATTAAGCTAAATTATTGCCTAGTTGCGCTTATCTTCTCCCCAAAGAAGTTTCTCTCGAAGGGTATGTAAAAAGCTTTCACCTGTGAGCTCAATCATTTTAATTTTGAAGTCGGCCTTTTTTATGATTATTGTAGAATTATTATCTAATGTTGCAATTCTGGAATCTAGGGAAACTAAATAACTATCTTCCCTACCGCTAACTCTTAATTTTATTTCGGTAGAATCTTGTATAACTAAGGGTCTTGCATTTAAATTATGAGGAGCAATAGGGGTTAATGCAAAACTGTTTGTTTCTGGTGTAATTACTGGACCACCACAGCTTAACGAATAGCCAGTAGACCCTGTAGGTGTAGAAACAATTAGCCCATCTGCCCAATAAGATGTTAAGTACTCATTGTTTAAGCTAGTTTCTACAGTAATCATAGAAGTCGTATTTTTTCTACTTACTGCAATTTCATTTAAGGCAACATTAAAATCTAACAAGTCTTTGTTTTCGGGTTCAGTTGTAATAGTAAGGAGGCTGCGTTCTGAAATTCGATAATTTCCATTTATTATATTGTCAATAGCCTTTTCAATATCATTCTTTTTAATGGTCGCGAGGAATCCTAAACGACCTGTATTAATACCAACTATAGGAATTGATAAATCACGCACAAAAGTAATTGCTCTTAAAATAGTACCATCGCCACCAATACTTATGAGTAAATCAAACGAAGTGTCTAAACTTGAAAATGTTTTAAAATCATTAAGGCTCACATTAATATCTTCAGTGGCTTTAATAGATTTAAAAAATTGTGCTTCAATAAAAACATCAACAGGTTTATTATGCAAAATATTTAGAAGTGTTTCTACAGGAATTAACGAATACCTTTGATAGAATTGACCGTAAATAGCAATCTTCATATCCTATAGATTTAAATATTTATTCAAATAATCTGAACGCTCTTTCAGGCTTTCAATAAAAGCATCTTCTTCATGGCCAGAAATAATATTATAACCATACCTTCTAAAGGTTTGTATAATATCATTGAGTCCTAAATTTCCAATTTTAACTGTAATTTGAACAATATCGTTCTCAGTTTTAGAAATAAAAGCTCCTAATAATTTGCCGTTATTGGATTCTACTATTTGACTTATTTCACTAAATGAAAAATCGGTATATCCCTTTTCTACTATAATAATCCCCCCTGGTTCAGCAAAAAAAGGCGTTTGATTAAATAAAGAAATAATATCGTTAAGTTCATAATATCCCAAATATTCATTTTTCTCATTTAAAACAGGCATGATGTTGGAATCCTTTTGCGCAAAAGCTTCTAAAACATCCAACCAAAGAGTATTGTTTCTTACATAAAACCCTTCCAAAGTAAATAAATATTCGGTTAGTGGCTTGTCTGCTTCAAAACAATGTGCATCAGTTTCAGAGATACAACCTATATAAATATTATCTTTTTTTATAGGAATATGAGAGTAAGTTAACTGATTGAACAGAAGTTGTGCCTCCTTAATATTATCACTAACATTTAGAGGTTTTATATCATTAATTATGTACTCACTTAATGGCATAATGTCATTTGTTATCATATGCAAAATAATCAAAATTTAGTATAATAAGCATAACTTACTTTGTATTTTTGCCTTTTAAATTCAGATATGACAAAGTTAAGTATAAACATTAATAAGATAGCAACATTAAGAAATTCAAGAGGAGGAGATACACCAAATGTTGTTAATTTCGCTAAGGATGCGCAACGTTTTGGTGCTGAAGGAGTAACGATACATCCAAGACCAGATGAGCGTCATATTCGTTATCAAGATGCGTATGATTTAAAACCTGTTGTTTATACCGAATTTAATATTGAAGGAAATCCTATTCCTAAATTTGTAGATATGGTTTTAGAGATACAACCAACACAAGTTACTTTAGTACCTGATGCTGAAGATGCAATAACCTCAAATGCTGGATGGGACACAGTTAAACATAAAGCATTTTTAACCGAAATTATCCAAGAGTTTAAACAAAATAATATAAGAACGTCCATTTTTTTAGACCCTGTGTCAAAACAAGTTGAAGGCGCTAAGCTTACTGGAACAGATAGAATTGAACTCTATACCGAAGCATTTGCCCATCAATACAGCTTAGGAAATAAAAAAGCTATAACACCGTACACTGCTTGTGCTGAATTAGCCAACAATTTAGATTTAGGCATTAATGCAGGACATGATTTGTCGCTAGACAACATCAAGTTTTTCAAAGATAATATACCAAATCTTTTAGAGGTTTCCATTGGACATGCGTTAATTTCTGAAAGCTTGTATTTAGGTATTGAGAATGTAGTGAATATGTATTTACATAAATTAAAATAATGTTGTTACATTCAAATATACTAGGAAAAGGGCAGCCCTTTATAATCCTTCACGGATTTCTAGGAATGAGTGATAACTGGAAAACTTTAGGAAAAAAATTTAGTGAGCAAGGTTTTGAAGTGCACTTAATAGACCAGCGCAATCATGGGAGAAGTTTTCATGATAACACCTTTAATTATGAAGTCTTAATTCAAGATTTAAAAGAATACTGTGATGCACATCAGTTAGAAAATATGGTGTTGCTTGGACATTCTATGGGTGGAAAAACAGCCATGTTATTTGCAACAACATATCCTAAAATGGTTTCAAAGCTAATAGTTGCCGATATTTCTCCAAGGTATTATCCAGTACATCACGATACGATTCTTGTAGGCTTAGCTGCTTTAGATTTTAATAGTATAAAAACGCGTAAAGAAGCAGATGCAGTTTTAGCCAATTATATACCAGATTTTGGGATACGACAGTTCTTGCTCAAGAATGTGTATTGGGAAGACAAAGGGAAGCTAGGGTTAAGAATTAATTTAAAAGTATTAATCGATAATGTTGAAGAAGTGGGTGAAGCACTTCCGTCAACGTTAACCTTTAAAGGAGACGCCTTGTTTCTTCATGGCGATACATCAGAATATATAGGAGCAGATGATGAGGCTTTAATCAAATTACAATTCCCTAAAGCAAAAATTAAAACCATTAGTAACGCAGGACACTGGTTGCATGCCGAAAACCCTAAAGAGTTTTATGAAGATGTGATGCAATTCATACAATAGAAAAATATATTTTGTATCTTCATATTTATAAATAAATATATTATGAAATTAATAATAAAACTCCTTTTAACTGCACTTGCAGTAATAATTTTAGCAAAATTATTACCAGGTGTTTCGCTAAATAGTTATACAACAGCAGTTATTGTTGCAGTTGTTCTTGCTATATTAAATGTATTTGTAAAACCGCTGTTAATTATTTTTACACTTCCTATTACCATCCTTACTTTAGGGTTATTCTTATTAGTTATAAATGCCATTATTATATTATTGGCAGATAGTTTAATTGATGGTTTTGCCGTCTCAAGTGTATGGACAGCAATCCTGTTTAGCTTGCTGCTTTCGTTTCTACAATCTATATTGCATTCGCTCTTAAAAGAAGATAAAAAGTAGTCTAAAGACCAACCCATTAAAAACTTTGTTCAGTTGCAAAAATATTGTACTTTTGCAGCCAATTTTTATAATGAAAAATGAATATTACAAGAGAAAATATTGATACGTTAAACGCTGTTGTAAAAGTAGATATTACAAAAGCAGATTATAGTGATAAAGTTGAGAAAATTTTATCCGATTATCGTAAAACGGCAAACATTCCAGGATTTAGAAAAGGACATGTGCCTATGGGAATGGTTAAAAAACAATATGGGAAAGCAGTTTTAGTAGATGAAGTAAACAAGCTTTTGCAAGATGCACTTAATAAATATTTAACCGAAGAAAAGCTTGATGTTTTAGGAAACCCATTGCCAAAAGCACAAGACGATTTAAATTGGGATGCCGAAAATTTTTCTTTTGAATTTGAACTTGGGCTATCACCAGAGTTTGAAGTTAAGTTAAAAGGAAAAAAAGCAATTACACATTATCACATTGTTGCAGATGATACAATGATTGAGAACCAAATTAAAAACATTCAAAAGCAATATGGGAAATTAATTTCTAAGAGCGAAGTAGCCGAAGGTGATGAAATCACTGGTGTTTTTGCAAACGATGAAAAGGAAATTAATAATTCAACAACTATAACTTTAGATAAATTTAAAGGAAAAGCTACCGCAAAAAAATTCATTGGTGCTAAAGTAGACGATGTTATTACTTTAAAAACTAAAGGTATGTTTGCCGACGATCATGATTTAATGAACGTTTTAAAAGTCTCTCATGAAGATGCTCACGGATTGAATATTGAAGTAACGTTTACTATTAGTGAAGTTAACACAAGAGAACTAGCCGATTTAGACCAAGATTTATTTGATAAGTTATTTGGAAAGGGTAATGTAACCTCAGTGATTGAGCTAAAGCAAAAAATAAAAGAAGATTCTGAGAAGCAATTTGTACAACAGTCGGATCAAAAGTTGCTAAACGACGTCACAGAATATTTGGTTGAAAACACAAAATTTGATTTGCCTTCAACTTTTCTACAAAAATGGCTACAAACTGCAGGTGAAGAAACTATGGATGAAGCACAAGCTAAAGAAGAATATGAAAAGTCTGAAAAGAGTATGCGCTATCAATTAATTGAAGGTAAAATAATTACAGACAATAAGCTTCAAATAGATTTTGACGAGTTAAAAGCTTATGCTCAAGATATGATAAAAGGGCAAATGGTACAATTTGGACAGTTAAATCCTTCAGAGAAAGAATTAGACGATGTTTCAGCAAGAATTTTGTCAAATAAAGATGAGGTTAAGCGTTTATCTGAGCAGTTAACAAGTCAAAAATTGTTAGCATTTTATAAAGAAAATGCAAATCTTAAAACCAAAGAATTGTCTTACGATAAATTTGTTAAGGAGGTTTACGGCTCATAGTTTTAAAAATTCATTATATTTAGGCGTTGAATTCTATAGAAATCAACGCCTTTTTCATTGGATGACAACTTGATTCATGAAGCTTGTAAAGCGCTTAAAATTAGCAATTTGAATCCAATAGAATGTATTAATAAAGCTCAAATTGAAAAATAAATAAACTATGGATTACGGAAAAGAATTTGAAAAATTCGCTATAAAAGACCAAGGCATAAGCAGTACCTATTATAATAAAATTGTAAGCAGTATGTATCCTATGGGGATGACGCCAAATATTATTGAAGAACGCCAAATGAATATTGCTGTGTTTGATGTATTCTCAAGATTGATGATGGATCGTATTATTTTTATGGGAACTGGAATTAATGATCAAGTGGCTAATATAATTCAGGCACAGTTATTATTTTTAGAGAGTACAGACTCTTCAAAAGATATTCAAATATATATTAATTCACCAGGAGGAAGTGTATATGCAGGACTAGGCATTTATGACACCATGCAGCTTATTAAGCCAGATGTGGCAACTATTTGTACAGGTATGGCAGCATCTATGGGCGCTGTGTTATTATGTGCAGGGGAAAAAGGCAAACGTAGCGGATTAACACATTCTCGTATTATGATACATCAGCCTATGGGAGGCGCTCAAGGGCAAGCCAGTGATATAGAAATTACTGCTCGCGAAATATTAACATTAAAAGAAGAGTTATATAGAATTATTAGTAAACATTCAGGACAAGAATACGACAAAGTATATAACGATAGTGATCGAGATTACTGGATGAAAGCGGATAAAGCTTTAGAATATGGGATGATTGATGAAATTTTAACTCGTAACTAATAAAACTGTCATTCTCACAAAAGTGGGAATCCAATTTAAAAGATATGGCAAAAGAAGAATTAGAATGTTCGTTTTGTGGACGTAAAAAGCCTGAAACTAATTTGCTTATTGCTGGTTTAGATGCTCACATTTGTGATCGGTGCATCGAACAAGCACATGGTATTGTTATTGAAGAATCTAAGGAAAGTGATAATAGTGGTCTTTCAGCAGAATTAATGCTAAAAAAACCAGTGCAAATAAAAGCGTTTTTAGACGAATACATTATAGGACAAGAACACACAAAGCGTGTAATGTCTGTAGCGGTTTATAACCATTATAAACGCTTGTTACAACAGAAAACGGATGATGATATTGAAATTCAAAAAAGTAATATCATTATGGTTGGTCAAACCGGAACAGGGAAAACCCTTATAGCCAAAACCATTGCTAGAATGCTTAATGTGCCTTTGGCTATTGTAGATGCAACGGTTTTAACTGAAGCAGGATATGTTGGCGAAGATGTAGAAAGTATTTTAACACGTTTATTACAGGCTGCCGATTATAACTTAGAAAAAGCAGAACGAGGTATTGTTTTTATTGATGAAATTGATAAAATTGCTCGTAAAAGCGATAACCCATCAATAACACGTGATGTTTCGGGTGAAGGTGTACAACAAGCCTTATTAAAATTATTAGAAGGTACAGTAGTTAATGTGCCGCCAAAAGGAGGGCGTAAACATCCAGATCAAAAATTTATTGAGGTTAATACTGAAAATATTTTGTTTTTTGCTGGTGGGGCTTTTGATGGTATTGAGCGCATGATTTCCAAACGATTAAACATGTCTGCAATAGGATATAAATCTGCTCATGATGTAGATGCTATAGATAAGGACAACTTTTTACAATACATCACACCTAAAGATTTAAAAGATTTTGGATTGATACCAGAAATTATAGGAAGGCTTCCAGTGTTAACGTATATGAATCCTTTAGATGCTAGTACGTTAAGAGCAATTCTTACCGAACCTAAGAATGCCATTATCAAACAGTATAAAAAATTGTTTTCTATGGATGAAATAGAGTTAACAGTTACTGATGGCGCATTAGACTTTATTGTTGAAAAAGCAGTTGAATATAAACTTGGAGCAAGAGGATTACGTTCGCTATGTGAAGAAATATTAACTGATGCCATGTTTAATATGCCGAGTAGTGAAGAAACTAAGCTTAATGTTACAAAATCTTATGCTGAAGGGAAACTTACAAGAACACGACTTAAACAACTAAAAGCGGTGTCATAATTAAAAAAGAATTCTTCTCGATACTTGTATCGAGTTTCCGTTAAAATTGTCATTCCCGTGAAAACGGGAATCTAAATCAAATAGATATAAATAAAAGAAACCACTCAAATTTGAGTGGTTTTTTATTTTGGAATTATAATTAATATTGCAGTAAGCTTATATATGTTTTTCTTAATTGCACTTTAAAAGTAATATTTAAACTGAAAAATAAAAATTACTATGGCAGTTTTTAGACGAATACAATCCTATATTCGTTTAATGAAAAAAGGATTCAATTATCATCGATAAAGGGCGTGAATATTTAATCGTTTAACTGCAAGAGCTCTTCAAGGTAATCCCTAGAATTCGATAATCTTGGTATTTTATGTTGTCCGCCAAGTTTGTTTTTCTCTTTTAACCAATCATAAAATAATTGTTTTCTAGCAATATTTATTTTTGGTTTGTTAAGCGTCATATTGTTATAACGTTTTGCTTCATAGTCAGAATTTAAAGACTTAAGTGCATTGTCAAACAATTCATTAAAATAATTTATATCATTAGGAGGAGTTCTAAACTCTATCAGCCATTCATGAGCCCCTTTTTCTTTGCCTTCCATAAATATTGGAGCAGCGGTAAAATCAACGATTTCAGCATTTGTTTTTTTGCACACACGTTTTAAAGCATCTTCAGCATTTTCAATAATAAGTTCTTCTCCAAACACATTAATATGGTGTTTTGTTCTTCCTGAAATTTTTATACGATATGGATTTAATGAAGTAAAACGTACAGTATCTCCTATTTTATAGCGCCAAAGACCAGCATTAGTAGTAATAACAATAGCATAATTAATACCTTTTTCTACCTCACTAAGAGGAATTACCTTTTCTTGAGGTGTATTGTAGTTATCCATAGGAATAAACTCGTAAAAAATACCATAATCAAGCATTAGTAAAAGTTCGCTAGAATCGTTTTTATCTTGTATTGCAAAAAAACCTTCGGATGCATTGTATATTTCGTAGTACTTAAAATCCTTTTTAGGTAAAATGGATTTGTATTGATCAACATAAGGTGTAAAACTTACACCTCCATGAAAATAGACCTCAAGATTTGGCCAAATCTCAAGAAGATTTTTTTTGCCCGTAGTTTCAAGAACGTTATTTAATAATACAAGCATCCATGAAGGAACCCCTGTTAAACTTGTTACGTTCTCGTTTATAGTTTCATCTACAATAGCTTGCATTTTATGTTCCCAATCGCTCATTAAGGAAACTTTACTGCTTGGAGTACTACTAAATTCTGCCCAAAAAGGCATGTTATCAATTAAAATAGCAGATAAATCTCCAAAAGCGGTTCCATTTTCCTTGTACAATTCCTTACTGCCTCCTAGGCGTAAACTCTTGCCAATAAACATTTGGGAATCTTCATTGTTATTAAGATACATACACAACAAATCTTTACTGGCAGCATAATGGCAATCTTCCAGAGACTCTGTACTTACAGGGATAAATTTACTTTTTGCATTGGTTGTACCACTAGATTTAGCAAACCATTTTATTGGTGTTGGCCAAAAAATATTATCCTCACCTAATCTTGAACGTTCAATGAGTGGTTGGTATTCTTCATAAGAACGCACAGGAACACGTTCACTAAATGTCTTGTAATTTTGTATAGATGCAAAATCGTATTGTTTTCCAATTTGAGTATCTTTTGCACTATCTATGAGGGTTAAGAGTAATTCATTTTGAACTTCATTAGGATATTTTAAAAACAAATCGATTTGATGAAATCGTTTTTTTAAAAACCATGAAGCGACAGAATTTATTAAAGGGAATGGCATATATTAGCTATCTTTACAGGAACTAAAGTAGCAAAAATATTTTTATGAAGTATCAAGGTGTGCTAACAAAAATGCAAACAGAGTTTGGACAACCGATTCAGTATTTTTTAGTATTTGAAAACGACTTTTTAAATATAAATCAACTACTTAATAAAACAGTAAAAATTAATTTTGTAAAGCACCAATGCCTTAGCTGTGGCTTAGACAAGCCCATTTATAGGCAAGGTTTTTGTAAAAGCTGTTTTTATGAAGTGCCACAAGCAGCCGATTGGATTATGCGCCCAGAGCTTAGTACAGCGCATCTTAATAAAGAAGACAGAGACTTAGAATATGAAAAAAAAGTACAACTACAACCGCATATTGTGTATTTGGCAAACTCTAGTAATGTAAAAGTAGGGGTTACTAGAAAAAATCAAGTGCCAACGCGTTGGATAGACCAAGGTGCCCACGAAGCTATTGAAATCGTTGAAGTACCTAATCGTTATTTAGCTGGAGTTACCGAGGTTGCTCTAAAAGAGCATATAGCCGATAAGACCAATTGGCGTAAAATGCTTAAAAATGAGATTGAAGATGAAAATCTTATAGAATGGAGAGATAGGTTAAAGCTATATATTCCAAATGAGGCCAAAGATTATTTTATAGAAAACAACAAAGAAACCCATTTAGATTTTCCTGTAATGCAATATCCAGAAAAACCGAAGAGCTTAAATATTGAAAAGACACAAGAGTATATTGGAAAATTAGTTGGTGTAAAAGGACAATACTTAATTTTTGAAGACGAAACTGTTTTTAATGTTCGTGCCAACGAAGGGCTTGTAGTGTCTATTACATTACCTGTTTAAAAAGCATATAATTTTATAGCTTGAATTAATCCGATAAAAATTAAAAGCACTCCTGTAACTTTGTTCAGAATTAGGGATATATTCTGTACTCTATGTTTTAGTAATAAGCTAAACCGGCTATATAGATATAGCGTGAGAATTTTTCCTAGATAGATTCCAAAAAAGAATAAAAATAAAACAGATAGTGATGAGTGCAATGATAACATAAAGTTATTGTCATTAATCATTCCTATGGCAACAATCCAATAGATAAGTACAGGAGGGTTTAAAATGCCTAGAAAAAAACCAGTTATATATTTTGATTGGGTTAATGTTCTGTGTTTTACTTGTTTTTGAGTCTGTTTTTTAAAGAATAAAAAAGCGCCAATAACTAATAATAAAATAACTATAGTTGCTTGAATCCACACATTGTGATCAAAATAATTTTGAACAATTGTATTACAATGTAAAGCGTAAAGTGAAAGTATAACTTCTGCAATACCTGCGGTGATTGCTATTTTAAAAGCTTGTGTAGCATTTTGCTTTAATGTGGTATTTATTACGGCTATATTTGAAGCGCCTAAAGGCAATGCTCCTAAAACAGCTGCAAAAATTCCTATAAAAAAATACAAAAGTAACATGGTTCTTTTGTAGTACAAACAGCAATAAACTTACAAATAGAGTGCCTTTTCTATGCTAATAAAATTTCTTCATTAACTTTTAATTTGAAACGTTTTTTAAATAAATACACACCTAAATATAAAAAAGGAGTATCTAAAATTGCAATCATAATTTTGAATAAAAACCCCGCAACTAGGAGACCTTTAAACCTACTCCATTCAATAATTTCGAATGAACATAACAATACTAAAATAGTTAAGGTGTCAACAAATTGAGATGTAAACGTAGAAAAATTATTGCGTAGCCATAAATGCCTTCCTTTAGTTATACGTTTCCAGAAATGATAAATCTGAATATCTATAAATTGCGCAAAAAGATAAGCCATCATGCTTGCAAAAACAGCAACAGCTGTATTTCCAAAAACAGTATGAAACATATCATCTTTCACAAACGACCATGAGGTTGAGGGAACATAATCAGCAATCAAAATGATTGAAAGCGAAAACAATGATGCAAAAATTCCTGTAACAATAACTTGATTTGCACGTTTCTTACCATAGATTTCACTTATTAAATCAGTAATTAAAAACGTGATAGGATAGGGTAATACTCCAACTGAGATTTCAAAAAGCTTGGTTCCAAAAATTTCTAAATGAAAAGGATACCAATAAAAAAACTTTTGAAAAATTAAGTTTGACACCACTAAAGAGGTAATAAAAAGCGATCCAAGAAGTAAGTATATGCGTTGTGCAGTAAGTTTGTCTTTAAGCGTCATTTAAAATTGTGAATAAATACGTTTAGTAAATATAAACTAATAAACTTTCTTTTAGTTATTTTGCCATTGAACTCGTTTAAACTTTTTGGATTGTAGCGAAAATTAGCAATTTTGTATTCAGTAAAAGGCTTTTTTAAGTTGCATAGCTGTGTTACGGAAGGAAAAAAAGACAAAAACTGGGTGCAAAAGAACAATTTTTTAGCCAATTGAAAAGGTTTAAACAAGTTCATAAATTATGAATCAGTATCAAAACGTTTATATATCATTAGGAAGTAATAAAGGGGATAAGTTCAAAAACCTACAGGATGCTATTACGAGCATTTATTTTAGAATTGGAAATATCAAAATTATTTCAAAAGTTTATAAGTCGCCAGCGCTTGGATTTGAAGGTGATTATTTTCTAAATGCCTGTCTTATTGTAGAAACTGAATTAAAACCTACAAAATTAATGCGGGAGTTATTAACCATTGAAAAGTCTTTAGGAAGAACCCGTACACAGAAAAAAGGGCATGAATCTCGAATAATAGATTTGGATATTATCTTTTTTGGAGATGAAGTAATGGATTCCAAAACCTTAAAAATACCTCATCCAGAAATGCATAAACGTAAATTTGTACTACAACCTTTAAGTGATATAGCTCCAGACGTTGTACATCCTAAGAAAAAAAAGAATGTATCTGCTCTTTTAGATGGATGTAAGGATAATAGCGATATTGAATCTATTAATTTATGGCTAAAAAATCCGAGTAGAGCATATGACTTCTCGCTCTACAATTATATTGCAATTGAAGGAAATATAGGAGCGGGAAAAACAAGTTTGGCAACTAAAATGGCTCACGATTTTAATGCAAAATTAATTTTAGAGCGTTTTGCCGACAATCCGTTTTTACCAAAATTTTATGAAGAACCTAAGCGTTATGCCTTTACTTTAGAAATGTCTTTTTTAGCCGATCGTTACCAACAAATAAGTGATGATTTGTCGCAGTTAGATTTATTTAAAGATTTTATTATTAGTGACTATGACGTATTTAAATCGTTGATTTTTTCAAAAGTTACTTTACCTGAAGATGAATTTATGTTGTATAGAAAGCTCTTTTATCAGGTGTATAAAGATATTGCAAAGCCAGATTTGTATGTGTACTTATATCAAAACACCAAACGATTGCAAGAAAACATTAAAAAGCGTGGAAGAGATTACGAACAAAACATTGAGGACGCCTATTTAGAGAACATCAATTCTGGCTATTTAGAGTTTTTAAAGAATCATCCAGAGTTTAATGTAAAAATTATAGACATCTCAGATAGAGACTTTGTAAAAAACAGGGAAGATTATTTATGGATTTTAAATGAGATTTGTGGTTAACTATTTAACTTGCTAAACAAATCCCAAATGACAACACCTGCACTTACCGATATATTTAATGAATGTTTCGTGCCATACTGTGGTATTTCAACAACTACGTCGCTAGCATTAACAACCTCTTGAGAAATACCTTTTACTTCATTACCAAAAATGAGGGCGTATTTTGTTAGTTGTTGTGGTTTAAAGTTGTTTAATAGTGTTGCGTTTTCGGCTTGTTCTATAGACAAAATTTTAACATTTTTAGCTTTCAATTTTTTAACAATATCTAAAGTGTTTTCAATATATTCCCAATCTACCGTGTCTGTACTTCCTAAAGCTGTTTTATGAATATCTTTATGAGGTGGTTTTGCGGTAATTCCACAGAGATAAATTTTCTCAATTAAAAACGCATCGCTTGTTCTAAAAACACTACCAATATTATTGAGGCTTCTTATATTATCTAAAATAATAATCAGAGGTGTTTTAGCCGATTGTTTAAATGCTTCAACACTTAATCTGTCTAATTCGCTATTTTTTAATTTTCTCATCTTTAGTTCCCTCGAAGGAGGGAATCTCTTTTAATTTGTCATTGCGAGGAGTTTACTAGCCTGCACTGAGCGCAGTCGAAGTGTGGCAATCTTTTAAATTAACAGATTACTTCGTTTCATTCGTAATGACGTTTTTATTTAATTGTAGATAACTTATGTTTTATCTACTTTATAAAAAAGCAAATATTAAGTACATTAGCAATCTTACTCGTTTAACAAAAGTAACATTTAAAACGCACTTTTTTAGTGGCAAAAAAAACAAAAAAAGTAACACCATTAATGCAGCAGTACAATGCTATAAAGGTAAAGTATCCTGATGCGATGTTGTTATTTAGAGTGGGCGATTTTTATGAAACCTTTGGTAAAGATGCCGTAAAAGCATCTAAAATACTAGGTATTATTTTAACCAAACGCGGTGCAGGAAGCGAAACAGAAACAGAGTTGGCAGGATTCCCGCACCATTCTATAAACACGTATTTGCCTAAACTGGTTAAAGCAGGTCTGCGTGTTGCTATTTGTGATCAATTGGAAGATCCAAAGGCTACTAAAACCATAGTAAAACGAGGTGTTACAGAGTTGGTAACTCCAGGAGTTGCATTAAACGATGAGGTTTTAAATGCTAAATCAAATAATTTTTTAGCATCTATTTACTTTGGAAAGTATATTGGCGTGTCTTTTTTAGACGTATCTACAGGAGAGTTTTTAACCTCACAAGGTAATGCCGAGTATATTGATAAATTACTTCAAAATTTTAATCCGAGCGAAGTTTTAATCGAAAAACAAAAACGCACAGAATTTGAAACAACCTTTGGAAGCAATTTTCATACGTTCTATTTGGAAGATTGGGTGTATCAAGATGATTATGCCAACGAAATTTTATGCAATCATTTTCAAACAAAAGCATTAAAAGGGTTTGGTATTGAAGATTTGTATGAAGGTATTGTGGCTTCAGGATCCATCTTACATTATTTAGGAGAAACACAACATCATAAATTGCAACATATTACAGCCATAAATAGAATTGCTGAAGATGAATATGTGTGGATGGATAAGTTTACCATTAGGAATTTAGAACTGTATCATTCTACAAATGCAAATGCAGTAACACTTTTAAATGTTATAGATAAAACCATTTCGCCAATGGGTGGGCGTTTGTTAAAACGTTGGATGGCATTGCCTTTAAAAAATGTTGAAAAGATTAAAAGCAGGCATGAAGTGGTTCAATATTTATTAGATAATGAAATTACACTTCAAAAAATACAGCATCAGACAAAACAAATTGGCGATATAGAGCGCTTAATTTCTAAAGTCGCTACTGCCAAAGTGAGTCCAAGAGAAGTGATTCAACTTAAAAACTCTTTGGAAGCTATTGTGCCTATTAAAGCTTTGGCAAGTCATTGTACTAATAACGCTTTAAAAGTTATAGGAGACAATATCCAAGGTTGCGATATGCTTCGCGAAAAGATTAAAGAAACTTTAAACGAAGATGCACCTGTTAATATTTTAAAAGGGAATACTATTTCTTCTCATTTTTCTTCCGAATTAAAAGAGCTTCGCGATTTGGCTTTTTCGGGTAAAGATTATCTGGATAAAATGTTACAGCGCGAGAGTGAACGTACAGGAATTACATCACTTAAAATAGCCTCTAACAATGTCTTTGGATATTATATTGAAGTACGAAATACACATAAAGATAAAGTTCCTGAAGACTGGATTCGCAAACAAACACTTGTTAATGCCGAACGCTATATTACTGAAGAATTAAAGGAATATGAATCTAAAATACTAGGTGCAGAAGAACGTATTCTTGCTATAGAACAGCAGCTATTTACCGAGTTGGTGAGCTGGATGAATCAATACATAAAACCAGTACAGCAAAATGCACAACTTATTGGGCAATTGGATTGTTTATGTGGGTTTGCGCAATTGGCAAAAGATAATGCCTATGTATATCCAACAATTGATGATTCTTTTGATTTAGAAATTAAAGATGGTCGCCATCCTGTAATCGAAAAACACTTACCATTAGGAGATAATTATATTGCAAACGATGTGTTTTTAGATAGGACCTCACAGCAAATAATTATGATTACTGGACCCAACATGTCTGGTAAATCTGCTATTTTAAGGCAAACTGCATTAATCGTTTTACTAGCACAAATAGGCAGTTTTGTGCCAGCTAAATCTGTAAGAATTGGGTTGGTAGACAAAATATTTACAAGAGTAGGTGCGAGTGATAATATTTCGATGGGAGAATCGACCTTTATGGTAGAAATGAATGAAACGGCCTCCATTTTAAATAACATTTCCGAGCGTAGTTTAGTGTTGCTAGATGAAATTGGTAGAGGTACAAGTACCTATGATGGGATTTCAATTGCTTGGGCAATTAGCGAATATTTACACGAACATCCATCTAGAGCAAAAACCTTATTTGCAACGCATTACCACGAGCTAAATGAAATGACTGAAACCTTTGAGCGTATTAAAAACTTTAATGTTTCAGTAAAAGAATTAAAGGATAAAGTATTGTTTTTAAGAAAGTTGGTTGAAGGTGGAAGTGCACATAGCTTTGGTATTCATGTAGCAAAAATGGCAGGAATGCCACAGCAGGTTATACATCGTGCTAATAAAATATTAAAGCAGTTAGAAAAATCGCATTCTAGTGAAGAGCTCACTGATAAAATGAAATCAATTAATGACGAAATGCAATTGAGTTTTTTCAATTTGGATGATCCGCTTTTGGAAGAGATTAAAGATGAAATATTGCATATTGATATTAACACTTTAACACCTGTTGAAGCCTTAATGAAGCTGAATGAAATTAAGCGCATGTTACAAAAGAAGAAACGTGCTTAAAAATTTCTTCTTTTTTTGGAAAAAGCCTTTGCTATTATTAGAATTGTTTTAAATTTGCATCCGCAATCAAAGATTGTAAGCCTGCCTATGGTAGGTAAGTTCATTAAAAACTAAGCGAAAGTAGCTCAGGGGTAGAGCATCACCTTGCCAAGGTGAGGGTCGCGGGTTCAAATCCCGTCTTTCGCTCTATTACTGTTAAAATATACCAAGCGATGTGCTGAGCGCAGTCGAAGTATGCTGAAGTGGTGGAATTGGTAGACACGTTGGACTTAAAATCCAATGGCCATTATGGCCGTGCGGGTTCAAGTCCCGCCTTCAGTACAGATAAAAAGCCAAGACGAAAGTCTTGGCTTTTTTGGTTCCTAGAGCGAGCGAAGCTTGCTTGGGCTTGCGTAAAGAAACAAAAAAAGGCCGTTTTACGGTCTTGCTTTTTTCAAGATGTTGATACTGGGACTCACCGAAGGTAATTCCCACCTTCAGTAAAAAAGCCTTTATCGAAAGATAAAGGCTTTTTTTATTACTGCATTAGAGTGTTTTTTTCTTGTTGCGTTTGTTCTCGACGTTTTATTTTTGCATTCATTTCTTCCAGCCACATAAAATGTTGCCTAATCCTTTCACGTCTATCTTCAATTTTTGTAGTGTTATCATCTCTTTGCTGCTGTAATTGAACGACTTCTTCTTTTCTTTTTTCTTGTTTTTGTAAAGTCTTTCTTAAAAGTTTTTTCTGTTTTCGCTTTTCTATAATATCTGGGGCTATAGCATATAAATATATTGCTCCGAAAAAAAGAGCCATTGCCAATATCATTTTTAAACCATCTGCCATAATCTTAGCTATTAAAAAATTCAACAATCTAGGTTGCGTGTGTGCTAATTCGGGATGAATTTCTATTTAAAAAAGCAATTAATTGAATTTAAATATATGAAAAAAAGCTGAGAATGAGTAATATACAACGTATTTTTTATCATTGCTTATTTAATAAATAAGCAGTAATCTGAGTTACTGCACCTTTATTTTTATAGATATATTCTGCATTTACCTTACCAGATTCAAAGCGTTTATTTCTGTTGGTAATTAAACTATTTAAAATTGTATCTAACGCTGTTTGATTTGAAATAGAAAATAAACCTCCCAAAGCAATTATATCAAAAGCTTCTGGAAAATTACTGTAATTATTACCAATAATAATAGGGACACCAAATACAGCAGGCTCTAAAATGTTATGTAGCCCTGTTGTTCCTATAGCACCTCCTACATAAGCAATGTCTGCATAACTATATACTTTTGATAAGAGACCAATAGTATCAATAATAAAGACTTGAGATTGGGCAAGGTTTTTAGTATCCTTTTCTGAAAACAAAACCGTTTCCTTTTTAATTTTTGTTTTTAAGCGAATTATATCTTGTGATTTAATATTGTGAGGAGCAATAATAAATTTCACGGTATTAGATGCTTTATTTATAAAGTTGATTAATAGTTGTTCGTCTTCAGGCCAAGTGCTTCCTGCAACAACACATAGTTTGTCTTGTTTAAACTGCTCGATAAATACTAAGGTATTGTCTGTTTGTAACTGATTTGATACACGGTCAAATCTCGTATCTCCCGAAACAGTAACATTGTTGTAGTTTATACTATTCAATAATTTTTTTGAAGTTGTATTTTGCACAAAAATATGTTGAAAAGCATGGAGGTGTTTTTGCATCCATTTACCATAAAATTTAAAAAAACTTTGATTTTTTCTAAAAAGCGCAGAAATTAATATAGATGTAATGCCTCTGTTTTTAAGCGCATTTAAATAATTAGGCCAAAACTCATATTTTACAAAAATAACTAAATCAGGATGCACAAGATTTAAAAATCGATTTGCATTTTTAGAAGTATCTAAAGGCAAATAAATCACAATATCTGCAATAGATGCATTTTTTCTAACTTCATAACCAGAAGGCGAAAAAAAACTCAATACAATTTTATGTTTGGAATACTGTTCTTTAATTTTTTCAAATACAGGAAGTCCTTGTTCATACTCACCGAGAGAAGCACAATGAAACCAAATAACCTTGTCTTGAGGAGCAATGGCAGTATTTAGCTTATCGAAAGTTTTTGCTCTTCCTTTAACACCTAGATTTAGTTTGGAATTAAAATGCGCGATTATTTTTATATGAAAAGCCGCAACGTAAACAAGTATGTTATAAAGAAGTTTCAAAGTTTTTTCTTTAAGGCTAAAATACACTTCTTTAAAATAATTTCATTGTTTAACGCTAATGAATTTTGTAATTTCGCTACTTGTAAAACGAAAATATTCGTTCTACAAACTTCGCAAAAATAACAAATGAAAAAAATACAAATGGTTGACCTTAAAGGTCAATACGAAGAAATAAAAGAGCTTGTTAATACTTCAGTAATTGATGTTATACAATCTACAGCTTTTATTAATGGACCAGAAGTTCATAGTTTTCAAAAGCATTTAGAAAATTATCTTAGCGTTAAGCATGTCATTCCATGCGCTAATGGGACTGATGCTTTGCAAATTGCTATGATGGGTTTAGGGTTAAAACCAGGAGATGAGGTAATAACTGCCGATTTTACTTTTGCTGCTACGGTTGAAGTCATTGCATTATTACAACTTACGCCTGTTTTGGTTGATGTAGAAACAGATACATTTAATATAGATGTTGCTGCCATAAAAAAAGCAATTACACCTAAAACAAAGGCTATTGTACCTGTGCATCTATTTGGGCAATGTGCCAATATGGATGCTATTATGGCGATTGCTGAAGCCCATAATTTATTTGTTATTGAAGATAATGCACAAGCTATTGGTGCAACCTATACATCAAAAGATGGTACAAAAACTAAAGCAGGAACAATTGGTCATGTAGCCTCTACATCATTTTTTCCGTCTAAAAATTTAGGATGCTATGGTGATGGTGGTGCTATTTTTACCAATGATGACAATTTAGCACATACTATTAGAGGCATTGTAAATCATGGCATGTATCAACGATATCACCACGATGTTGTTGGTGTTAATTCACGTTTAGATTCTATTCAGGCAGCCGTTTTAAATGCAAAATTACCGCATTTGGATAACTATTGTAATAAGCGTAGAGAAGCGGCGAATAAATATGATGAAGCTTTCAATGGGCAAGAACATATTATTGTTCCTTTTAGAAATGGAAGTGATGATAATCATGTGTTTCATCAATATACCTTAAAAATTGTTGGGGCAGATAGAGATGCACTTGCACAACATTTAAATGATAAAGGAATTCCGCATGGTGTGTATTACCCAATTCCGTTACACAACCAAAAAGCATATCAAGATACACGCTATAATGAAGCAGATTTTCCAGTGACTAATCAATTGGTCAAGCAAGTAATTTCTTTGCCAATGCATACAGAGTTAGACGATGAACAAATTGAATATATTACTACTACCATAATAAAATTTGTAAATGGCTAAAATACTAGTTACAGGAGGTCTTGGTTTTATTGGATCTCACACCGTTGTTGAACTTCAAAATAAAGGATTTGAAGTTGTTATCATTGATGATTTGTCTAATTCATCAATAGATGTTTTAGAAAGAATCACTTCAATCACTGGAATTGCGCCAAGTTTTGAGAAATTAGATTTAAAAGATAAACCAAAAGTACAAGCCTTTTTTAAAGCACATCAAGATATACAAGGTGTGATTCATTTTGCAGCAAGTAAAGCCGTAGGTGAAAGTGTTGATAAACCATTGCAGTATTATGAAAATAATATTAGTACTTTAATATATATTCTTCAAGAATTACAAAAACATGATACAGCCAATTTTATTTTTAGCTCATCTTGTACTGTGTATGGACAAGCAGATGAATTGCCAATTACTGAGGATGCACCAGTAAAGAAGGCCGAGTCGCCTTACGGAAACACTAAGCAAATAGGTGAAGAAATCATTCAAGATACATGTAAAGTAACACCGCATCTTAAGGCAATTGCTTTGCGTTATTTTAATCCTATAGGAGCACACTCAAGTGCTAAAATAGGAGAATTACCTATTGGTGTACCCCAAAATTTAGTACCCTTTATTACGCAAACAGCTATTGGGATTAGAGAGCAGCTTTCAGTATTTGGAGACGATTATCCAACACATGATGGTACTTGTATTCGTGATTATATTCATGTTGTAGATTTAGCAAAAGCACATGTAATTGCCTTACAGCGTTTAATTGAAGATAAAAATACTTCTAATTTTGAAACCTTTAATGTGGGTACAGGTACAGGAAGTACGGTTTTAGAAGTTATACAATCTTTTGAGAAAGTTTCAGGACAAAAACTTAATTATAAAATTACAAACCGAAGAGCAGGCGATATTATTTCAGCTTATGCTGACACTACAAAAGCAAATTCCGAATTAGGCTGGAAAGCCAAACTTACTTTAGATGATGCAATGAGTTCTGCTTGGGAATGGGAGCAACACATAAGAAAAAACAACTAAATTTTATAACATCTTATTAAACACTAAATTAATCATTATGA
>UOEB01000272.1_pt1 | contig 25360 bp, 23 predicted proteins | sample 1989961 | NCBI WGS metagenome assembly UOEB01 (sample SAMEA4712198, study PRJEB27164) | hydrothermal vent metagenome | biome: marine basaltic hydrothermal vent biome; feature: marine hydrothermal vent; material: mineral | place: Pacific Ocean | collected 2011-06-14/2011-07-23 | depth 1691 m | reverse complement strand
CGTTAAATTCTTAAGAAAAGCTGAACGCATTTTAAGAGACAGAGCAAAAATGGTTTTTGAAACCAATACTTTAGATTGGAGTATGGCAGAAATTTTTGCGTTTGGTAGTTTGATGGAAGAAGGATACAATGTTAGAATTTCTGGGCAAGATGTTGAACGTGGTACATTTTCGCATCGCCATGCTATTTTAAGAGACGAAATTTCTAGTAAAACCTATAATTTGCTAAATACAAACCCTAAGAATAAAGGGGAGATGACCATTTATAATTCCCTGCTATCTGAATATGGCGTGTTAGGATTTGATTATGGCTATGCTATGGCAGCACCTAATACATTAACGGTCTGGGAAGCCCAATTTGGTGATTTTAGTAATGGGGCACAAATTATTTTTGATCAATACATGTCAGCTGCTGAAGATAAATGGAAACAACAAAACGGTATTGTAATTTTATTACCTCATGGTTATGAAGGGCAAGGCTCTGAACATTCATCGGCAAGAATAGAACGTTATTTACAACTGTGTGCCATTGATAATATGACCGTAGCAAACTGTACAACTCCTGCGAACTTTTTCCATTTGTTGCGTCGTCAAATGAAACGAAATTTTAGAAAACCGTTGGTTGTTTTTACACCTAAAAGTTTATTAAGACATCCTTTAGCAGTTTCGACTATGGAGGATTTTACAAATGGAGAATTCCAAGAGATTATAGATGATACAATTAATCCAGATAATGTAAAACGGATGGTATTTTGTTCAGGAAAGTTTTATTACGATTTACTGGTAGAACGCGAAAAGTTAAATCGAAATGATATTGCTTTAGTACGTGTAGAACAATTGTTCCCATTACACAACGATAAGATTGAAAGAATAATCAGCAGATATAAGAATGTGCAAGATTATATCTGGGCACAAGAAGAGCCTAAAAATATGGGAGCTTGGAGCTATATGTTACAACGTTTTGAGCTAAAAGAATTAAAAGTACGCTCAAGAAAATATTACTCAGTTCCAGCAGCAGGGTCTTCAACTAGATTTAAACTAAGACACCAAAGAGTGATAGAAAGTGTGTTTGATAATATAAAAGAATAAAAACTGCATAAAAAGATAAGACATGATTTTAGAAATGAAAGTGCCTTCACCAGGAGAATCAATAACCGAAGTTGAAATAGCAGCATGGTTGGTAGAAGATGGTGACTATGTAGAGAAAGATCAAGCTATTGCTGAGGTTGATAGTGATAAAGCAACATTAGAACTTCCTGCTGAAGAAAGTGGAACAATTACGTTTAAAGCCGAAGAGGGAGATGCAGTTGCTGTTGGTGCTGTGGTATGTTTAATTGATACAAGTGCTGAAAAACCTGAAGGCAATAAGGAATCTACAAATAACAGTTCATCTAAAGTTGAAGAAAATGAAACTGTCAGTTCGAGCGTAGTCGAGAACAAAACCTATGCTACAGGAACAGCTTCTCCAGCAGCAAAGAAGATTTTAGCTGAGAAAGGAATAGATGCTAATCAAATTAAAGGAACAGGAAAAGATGGTCGTGTTACCAAGGAAGATGCTGTAAAAGCAGTGCCCTCTATGGGAACAGCTCCTGAAGGTGCAAATAGAACATCCTCAAGAAGTAAAATGTCTATGCTTCGTCGTAAAGTTGCAGAACGTTTAGTAGAGGCTAAGAATACAACCGCGATGTTAACGACGTTTAACGAAGTAGATATGTCTGCAATTTTTGCTTTGCGTAAAGAGTATAAGGAAACCTTTAAAGAAAAGCATGAAGTTGGATTGGGCTTTATGAGCTTTTTTACATTAGCTATTGTTAGAGCATTAAAATTGTTTCCTTCAGTAAATTCAATGATTGATGGCAAAGAAATGATTACCTACGATTTTTGCGATATTAGTATCGCAGTTTCAGGACCAAAAGGCTTAATGGTTCCTGTAATTAGAAATGCTGAAAACTTATCATTTAGAGGTGTTGAAGCCGAAGTAAAACGTTTAGCAATACGAGCAAGAGATGGTCAAATTACAGTAGATGAAATGACGGGAGGCACATTTACAATTTCTAATGGAGGCGTTTTTGGAAGCATGTTATCTACACCAATTATTAACCCTCCACAAAGTGGAATCTTGGGAATGCATAATATAGTGGAGCGTCCAGTAGCAATAGATGGTAAAGTAGAAATACGACCAATAATGTATGTGGCATTATCTTATGACCATAGAATTATTGATGGTAGAGAATCCGTAGGGTTTTTGGTAGCTGTTAAAGAAGCATTAGAAAACCCAACAGAACTATTAATGAATAATGATATTAAAAATGCTTTAGAACTTTAAATACGTAATGAATAAACAAAAAAGCGCCATTTTAAAATGGCGCTTTTTTGTTTACATAAAACTAACTAACAAATTAATAAATATCACAATCATTACAATAGTGACTAATCCGACTATAAAAACGGTTTGCCAAAGATTACTATTTTTTTTCATGTGTTTTGGGGTTGAAAACAAAGAGGTCTTACTAATCAGAAAACTCCGAGCTAAAAAACCCAGAGCCTTCCATAATTCCCCTAAGAACTAATTAATAGCTCCGTAAATGTCTTAAATAATATAACACCAAACAATACGTAATAATACGTACGTTTTAAAGAAATAAATCTCGATTTTCTTTAGCCCAAATTAACAAGCTATTTTTATGCGAATCCATATTTAACTTCTTGATTATATTGCTTTTATGTTTTTCAACGGTTCTACTAGAAATATCAAAAATTGAAGCAATTTCTTTGGCAGTTTTATTTTGGGCAATTAGTTTTAAAACGCGTTTTTCGGCAGGAGTTAAAATATCTATGTTTAAGTTCTTTGGCTTTTCAGAAAAATAATTTTCAATTTCGGGACTAAAATAAGGAATGTCATTAAGGACAGATTTTAAACAATTCTCAATTTCACTTAAAGCAAATTCTTTTAATAAGTAACCGTAAATATTTAATTCTTTGGCTTGATGGTATAAAATGCTATTTCTTTCAAAAGTTATTAAGATAATTTTTGTCTTAACTTTATTTTTACAAAGTTTAGCAATTTCGATACCAGACATAAAAGGCATTCTAATATCTAAAATGGCAATATCAGGTTCATGTTTAATAATAAGCTTATAGGCTTCTTTGCCGTTAGAAGCACTACCTATTATAGTATGTTTTTTTTCAATTAAAAAATCTTGAAGACCTTTTAATATAAGCGGATGATCATCGGCTATTACTATTGATGGTTGCATACAGGGGTTTTGTATATTTAATAATTAGCGTTTGTTAAATTACAGCTTAAGATATAAATATTTCTTATTGTAATCAATTATCGCTTTAGTCTTTTTTAAAATATCTGCACCAATAATACCGTCAACAGGATTAGAATTATGATTTGTAAGTGCTGTATTTACATGTATTAAATTAAATAATATTAGAGTGGTTTTCTTATCTCTCCATTTACCAATTTTCACATTATTTTTTTTGGAAACTTGTGTTTGCATATCAATAGCTCCAGCTCCAGCAGCTTTTACATCTGAATCTTGAACATTTAAGTTAAAAGCATCAACCGATTCAAAACCAATACAAGAATTTGATGCGCCAGTATCTAAAATAAACAATCCTTTTACACCATTAATAGTTGCTTTAATCTCAAAATGATTCGTTTTAGTAAGTTTTAATTTTACTGCTACATAACCTTGTTTAAGAAGAAAATCTTTTAGGGCTTTTTGCATTGCTATTAATTTTATAAATCAAAAGTAATACTATAATTACAATTGCTACAAATAAATAAGTATATATATCTAAAAATGGTGTTTCTGAAATAGACGAAAAATCACCATAATAAACAAAGGCACTCCAGTAATATGGCGATTTTTTAATGTTATTAATAGCTTCGTTTTTTAAATAATTAATTTTTGAATTATGATTGGCATCAACACCAGAATTGTTAGTACTATAATCTTTGTAAAACAATTGCATTATTTGCGAGGTCGATAAATCGTTTATTTGCCATAATGAAAACAGCATACGTTTTGCACCAGCATATTGAAACCCCCTAGCAATACTTAAAGCACCTTCTCCTTTTTGCAAACGTCCAATACCAGTTTCACAGGCGCTTAATACCACCAATTCGTTATTTATATTTAAACTATATAACTCGTTTAAATACATTGTAGTATCATAAAATTCTATGCGAGCAGGTTCAGTTATTGTACCACTTGTTGCATGAGTCGATAAATGAAGAATATTAAACTTTGAAGCATTCTTTATAAAATTAGATTTAGTTGCCTGGTCTTGCATCAATAAAGTAGCGTTCATTTCTTTTTTTATAGCATTAGCTTCATCTATAGAATAGGTTAAGGTTTGATTTGTGTTTTCAAAAACAGGAAAAACACCTAATACAGATAAACCTTTAATGGGGTTATTTTGTTTAAGATAAAACTGTACACTATAATTATATGCAATGCGATGTTTTGTAACTACAAAAGGCATTTTTGAATAGCTAGTGGTCGAGGTTTTAGTAGCCAATAGGGCTTCAAAAGGGATGAAATTGAGCAATCCATCAGGAACTATTAAAATGTTTTTATACGAATGTGTTTTGGAAAAATTGAGTGTTTTAAAGGTGTTAAAAGCATTTTGGGTAAAGTTTTTTATATTGTTGTTTATTACTGAGGCATTATCAAACTGATGAATAAATGTTTTTATGTTATTGCTGTTTTCTTCAGTTAAATCAATTTTAAAAAAAGACAATGTCTCATTTGAAACAACAAATTGATAAATTGCGTGTTTGCCATAAAAATACTCTACTAAAACTGCATTATCAGTTGCTAATTTTTGCTGTAATGCTTCAATAGTAAAACTAAAATTTAAACTGTTTGGATATTTTGTGTCAATCTTTTGTTTTATTTGTTTTAATTGAATACTAATAGCACTTAACGATTTATATAACTCATTATTTGTTGAAGCATTTTGAGTATTGTTTAATTGTTGATTTATTAATTGATTTGTAATTTGCTCTTGTTTTTGAAGTAATTGTTTTTGTTTTTGAAGCAAAGAGTCGTTTGGGAATTGCTCAAACAGCAATTTTTTTAAACTCATATCTCTTAATACTGAAGACTTATGTTTTTCGGCATAATAAAAGGCTTTGATTATTAACGTACTATCTTTAGTGTTTTTAAAAGCATTAAAACAAGTTTCAATACTTTTTTCACTACGTATTCGATTATTTGTTATGTTATTGAGTTTGGATTCTTGTGAGGTTAAATTTTCTGTGAGTAATGCCGATACATAAAAGCTTAAGTCATAATAGTGTAGTTTTTTCTCAACATTGGGTTGTAACTCAGCGAGTAAATCAAAAACATCTATAAATGTATTTTCGGCATAGAGATCTTCTTTTTTTGGCAATACATTACTGTTATAATTTGGCAATAGCATTTTTGTTGCTTCATATAAACTTTTAATAGCTTTATTTGGTTGTTCTAACAAGTAGTACAATTGAGCTTCTTGTACAAGCACTTTTGCTTCATCTCTTATAGAAAGGTCTTTTTTTAAGGATTTTTTATAGTTATTAAAATGTAATAATGCTTTTTTATAATTACCTTTTTTTAGTTCCAGCAAATAGTTGTTAAATTCCGAACTATATGAGGTTAAGCCAATAGTACCGTTTAGGGAAGTAACAGATTCTATTTTATCAAGTGCTATTAAACTTGCATTTCTAATACTTAAAAGCTTTTGTTTTTGATTTGCGTTTGGCGTCGTGTTTTTTAAAACATTTTCTATTATTTGTATAACAGAATTATGCTTTCCTAAAGTTTGATAAAGTATAGAAAGATTAATAGCACCAGATATTTCTTGAGTTTTGTTATCGCTTTGTTTCGCAAGATAGAGATACTGTTTAATAATGCTTTCGGCATTGGTAAAATCGCCTGTTTTAATATATAAATTGCCTAAAGGTTTGAGGCAGTTTTCAATTATATCGTAATCGGATAATACAGAAAGGTTGTGTTTTGAAAACCTGTTCCAAGCATTTTCATAGGAAGAGATGGCTTTATTAGGGGCTTTATTTTTTAAGTAATATCCTTTATTGCAAAGTAAAAAAACGAATGCTAATTGTTCATCCTTTGTTTGTAATTGCTCTTTAAAAGCAGCTTCTTGCTTTTCTAATAGATTGTAAGCAGTTGTATTTGAATTGTTGTTAAATGTTTCGGTTGCAACGTAAATTTCATCTTCTAAATTTTGAGAAAAAGCAACTCCATAGAGTACTAAAAAAATAAGAGTTAGTTGTTTTCTCATACATATAAAATACAAAATAAGCCTTAAGCTTTAAAACTTCCAAATGGCATAAAATTGCCAGTAGTTAAAATTGTCTTCAAAATTCATAACATAACGTGCTCCCAAACTAGGGCCAATGCGTGCAAAACCCAATGTGGCTTCAACTAAAACTCCTTTTTTGAGACTTGTAAATGAGTTGGTGCTTTGGCTTAATTCGGTTTTTCTATCAATTACAAAGTCGGGAGTTGTACCTTCAAAATTTTCAGTTAAAAGTGTTTTATCCTGTTTCTCACTAAGGTTAAAATTAGCTTGAATACCAGCACCTAACCCAATAAAGTTGTTCACATTATAGCGTATTAAAATAGGGACTTCCCAATTAAGGGTAGTAAAATTAGCAGTTGAGGTGAGACGTTGTAACTGTTCAAATCCTTGAGCACCACCAATAATTTGTTCGGTAACACTGTTTGTAGTATAAGAATTAAAACTGTTTACGAGTTCTACTTGCCAATACCATCTATAAGATTTATATGGAGAAACTGTTGCTCCTACAAAATAACTTTTAGAATCTTGTAAATCAGGGTAATAATTGTAACCTGTTTTTGCGCCAATAGATATTCCTGGTAAAAAACGGGTTGTAGAATAATTGGTAATTATAGGTTCGTTTTTATCAAAAATAATAGCGGTTCTACTTTTTGTTTTCTTTTTATGAAAGTCTTTGGCAAACTTGATACTATATTTTATAAACCCTTTGGTAGAATCGTATTCTTTTACATTTTTTTGTTCACTTCCTGGTAAGTAAATGTTTTTAAATGTAAAAATAGCTTGTGTATCGGTAAATGTGGTGTCTAAACAACTATAACGAACTTCCTCTTTTGGACAAATTCTACACTTTGGATACATGTCTAATACTTTTATAGTAGATTTATCCAGCATTTCTGGAATATCTGCTTCCAAGCGTATTGTTCTGGCAGGACCTTCGCCATTATTTTGAAACTTAATTTTATATTTTAAGGTTTTAAAACGTACAAATCGGTAATTCATAAACGTACCATTAGAGGACATTTTATTTGGGTCGTGAGAAGTTACAATCTCCATTTCCATGTCTTTTACGTTATGATTGTCATAGTTACTGTCTGGCACATAAACACCTCTTACACTAATTATGGCACTTGTGTCTTTTAGCATTTCGGGCGTGGTTTCTAATGTGAAAAAGATATTGCGCTCTTCGTTAGGTTGCATATTGTCAAACTCTAATAATTTAAAGTTTTTATAATATGCTTTGGCAGTTTCAATAGTTAAAGGTAAGTTGGTTTTTTCGGTAGAATCCTGAAGTGTTAATTTTTCATAAATAATATTTTCAGATGAAGCTAAAAAGCTTTGCGAGTCATTAATATCCTTGGTGAAAACAAAGGTGTTTTCAACAATTTCTTTTTCGTTATGATATGTTCTTGTATCAGACAGATCAAAGTTATTGGCTTTATATTTTTGTTCGTTATAAAATAGAAACAGTTTCCCATTGGTAGTGTAATTTTTAGGATTTTTATAACTCATAATAACCACAATATTTTCCTCTGGCATAGGTTCTCTATTGCGTTGTAATGTAAAACTCTCTGTCATAGAGGCTTCATCATTATAATCTTTAGTAACGGAAGTTATGGTTATTTTTTTCGGTCTTGTTGTAGGTGGTTTTCCTGTATCGTAATTGTTGGTTGCCCAAAATTTTATATCGTATGTTCCTTTGCTTTTATAAATGTGTTTTGGAGCTTTTTCTTTGCTATAATTACCATCTCCAAATTCCCAATAATAAGAATAAAATGCTTTTGGAGCTCCAGCTATTTGTTTTAAAGTAGGAGTTTCTGGAATAAAATTCACCTCATTATCAATAGTATGATATGATATCGTAGCAGTTCTTGCTAAAGTGTCTTTTTGTTGTTCTTGTTGAGCAAATAGTTGAAGGCAAATAAAAAAAGAGCTAATTAATAATAGAGTGTTTTTCATAATAGAAATGGTTACTTAAACAAATATATAAAAAAGTGGCGGTTTTTTAGACCACCACTTCTTATAACAAAAGTATAGTTTAGGTTAAGCATTAAGGTAAGCCATTAATAATGGCTGTTAATTGCGCTTCTGTAACTACTGTAGTTTCATCATAAGTAAATGTAAAGACATCATCTGCAGCAATAGTTACTGATTTAATTGCATATCTCCAGTTGCCATCCTCTTCGGTTACAAAAATAATTTGACATTCTAAACCTATAGGAATCTGACCATAATGCTCACTAAATAACCCTGTTCCTGCATCGTAAGTATCTAAATTTGCTAAACCTGAATCTTCACCATCATAAGATAAATATACAGCACTATTATTATTGTCATAACCTTCAGGGACACCAACTAGAATAGTTGTTTTTGGTCTAGGGTCGTTATAAAAACGATCTACATTACTCCAACCAAATTCGTTAAAAAACGCATAGTAAGATCCACCTTCATTAAAAACACCACCCTCTTGTCCTGCTGCACCACCATTAACTTCATCCCAAGCAAGATTGTCTTTAGCATCAACTCTACCTTTCCAAAGCAACATATTGTTATCCGCACCTCCTGTTAAATTATTAGGGATAATAAGTTGTACAACACATGAGGTTTCTAAAGGTTGTCCATTTTGAGTGGCTTCTATAAGAAATTCTCCACCTGAAATTAATAACGCTTTGTCTCCGTTTGGTAATACTCCCATTGTTGGTTTGTTTGTAGTAAGCATGTTTCCTTTTTCAAAAAGTTCTACATATTTAATATCTACTTGTCCTGTTACGCTATTACCATTTATGGTTAAACAGTTTCCGTTAATTGTGATTTCTACACCTTTGTCTGAGGTAAATGTCGTAGATCCGTCTTCGGCATTAAAGCTAAACTCTTGTGTAAGTGCATCAATAGCATCTTGTTTTAAATTAGAAAAGTCATCAGCCGTTGGAGGTATAATAATAATGTCTCCGTCGTCATTTTTTGAACAGCTAGTAAATAGTAAGGCTGTCATTAAAAGGGTTCCTAAAATTGTTTTTAAATTTTTCATAATGTTTAATTTTAATAATTGTTTTTCTGTTTTTAGAGTAACACTTTTTTGTTGTTACAGCCTTATATCAACATCCTTTAAAGATTGTTACCCTTTTGTTTTAAAGTTTTTTTATTTTAGTTGAAAATAAAAGCGTTAATGGGTGATAAACACATACATGAGGATCAAAAATTTATTGAGGGATTGCTCGCAAATAACACATTTATTATTCAAGCTATATATAATAAGTTTGCTCCTAAAGTAATTAGTTATATAAAGAATAATAGTGGTGATGAGGATAGTGCTAAAGATATTATTCAAGAGGTGTTAATAACCATCTATAATCAAGCAAAACAAAAAAATCTTCAACTTACCTGTCCTTTTGATGCCTACTTTTTTTTACTATGCAAGCGTAAATGGCTAAACGAATTAAAAAAAATAACCAATAAAGAGGTAACAATTAATGAAGAAGTCTTATCTAAAAATGACAGCGCTCTAGAACTAGCTGATGAAACCACTCTGTTTGAAGGCAAGCAAAGTTTATTCAATGCAATGTTTCAACAATTAGGAACAGCATGTAAAGATTTGCTTAAAGCTACCTTTAAAATCAAATCAATGGAGGAGGTCGCCAAAAGCTTAGGTGTAACATATGCTTATGCAAGAAAGAAGAAATCGTTATGTATAGGCAAATTAACCAAGTTAGTACAAGAGTCGCCAAAGTATAACCAACTTTATAATTAACGTCATGAACGATCAAGATTACATACTATTTGAAGGTTATATCTCTAAAACATTGTCTTTAGAAGATATGGCTGCTTTTGAAAATAGATTAGAAAACGACCCTGAATTTAAACAAGCATTTATAACCTATAAAGATTTAAATAATTTTTTAGAACATAAGTTTGAAAATGAAGTGTCTTTAAATGCATTTAAAGAAAATGTACATACAATTTCTGATACTTATTTTAATAAAGAAAACACTACAGTAACAAAAACGGTAAAACTCACACCTTGGAAATATGCAATTGCAGCAAGTGTTGTAGTGCTATTAGGATTATTTGTATTCAATAACTTTTCAAACCCAACATATAACGATTTTTCTAATTACGAGACCATTAGCTTAACAGTTAGAGGCGAACAAGAATCAACTATAAAAGTTGCTGAAACCGCATTTAACTCAGCAAATTATGCTGAGGCAGACAAAGCTTTTAAAAAATTACTTGAACTTGATGGTAACAATGCAGAGCTTCAATTTTATAGAGCCATTGCAAATATTGAGCTTGATAAATTTGAAGTAGCAGATTTGTTATTACAAAATCTAAGCAAAGGCAATTCGGCATATAAAAATAAAGCCACTTGGTATTTAGCATTAAGCAAACTAAAACAAAAAGAAAATGAAGCGTGTATAAGCATTCTTAAAACAATTCCTGAAGATGCCGAAGATTATAAACAAGCACAAAAACTTCTAAAAAAATTAGAATAGTAAAAAAAGAAACTTTAAAAGTCATCATTAAACAGGTGACTTTTTTACTTTTGCTACATGATAATTACAGATACACATACACATTTATATAGCGAAGCTTTTAATGAAGATAGAAAGGAGATGATGCAACGTGCTATTGATGTAGGAGTGACCCGATTTTTTATTCCTGCAATAGATTCTACTTACACAAAAGCCATGTTACAGTTAGAAAAGGATTATCCAAAGCATGTGTTTTTAATGATGGGTTTGCATCCTACTTCGGTTAAAGTTAATTACAAAGAAGAACTAAAGCATGTTGAAGAACTACTTAGTAAACACTCTTTTGTGGCAATTGGAGAGATTGGTATTGATTTGTACTGGGATACATCAACATTAAGTATTCAACAAGATGCGTTTAGACATCAAATACAATTAGCAAAGCAATATAGATTACCAATAGTAATTCATTGTAGAGAAGCCTTTAATGAAATATTTCAAATTTTGGAAGAAGAAAAAGGCGATGATTTATTTGGGATTTTTCACTGCTTCACAGGAACTATTGAGCAAGCACATCAAGCTATTTCATATAATATGAAGCTTGGTATTGGAGGTGTAGTAACTTTTAAAAATGGAAAAATCGATCAATTTTTAAACCAAATCAATCTAAAGCATATTGTTTTAGAAACCGACGCACCTTATTTGTCGCCAACGCCATATAGAGGTAAGCGAAATGAAAGCAGTTATATAATTAAGGTGTTAGATAAATTATCTGACATATATAATATGTCTCAAGAAAAAATTACCGAAATTACCACAGCAAACTCAAAAGCTATTTTTAAAGTTTAAAATGAAAAGACCTAACATATTATTAATATATACAGGCGGAACCATTGGGATGATAAAAGATCCCGAAACGGGAGTTTTGCGGTCTTTTGATTTTGATAATCTACTCGTTAGAATCCCAGAACTTAAGCTATTAGATTGTTCAATAGAAACAGTGTCGTTTCCCAATCCGATAGATTCTTCTAATATAAGCCCTGAATATTGGGTTCAAATCGCTAAAATTATTGAAGAAAATTATAATACTTGTGATGGTTTTGTAGTGTTACATGGCAGTGACACCATGAGTTATTCGGCTTCTGCCTTAAGTTTTATGTTGGAAAATATTGCAAAACCAGTCATTTTTACAGGGTCTCAATTACCAATTGGAGATTTACGTACAGATGCCAAAGAAAATTTAATTACATCGATACAAGTAGCATCACTTCAAGAAAAGGGCAAGCCTATAATTAAAGAAGTGTGTCTTTATTTTGAATACAAATTATATAGAGGCAATCGCACAACTAAAATAAATGCTGAGCATTTTGAAGCTTTTGCATCTTTAAATTATCCTGACTTGGCAGAATCTGGAGTGCATCTTAAAATTAATAAGGAGCATTTATTTAAGCCTAACTTAAGAAAGCAACTTGAAATCCATAAGGCATTAGATACTAATATTGCAGTAATTAAATTGTTTCCAGGAATTTCGCCAATGCTGTTATTATCAATTTTTGATACTTCAGGATTAAGAGGTGTAATTCTGGAAACCTATGGAGCAGGAAATACAACCAGTAGTAAATGGTTTATAGATATATTAAAAGCAGCTATTAAAAAAGGCGTACATATTATTAATGTTACACAATGTTCGGGAGGAAGTGTTATAATGGGGCAGTATGAAACCAGTATACAATTAAAAAAAATTGGTATTATATCAGGAAGAGATATGACTACTGAAACAGCTGTTACAAAATTAATGTACTTGTTAAGTAAGAATTTAAAGGCAAAAGACTTTAAAGTTCTTTTTGAAAGGTCATTAAGAGGAGAGATGTCGCAAAATTAACAAACAAAGTTTTAAGGTTTAAACTTTTTTTTGTTATTTGAGCCGCTGTAACTAAAAAATAAAATTTTAGAGAGGTGGCCGAGTGGTCGAAGGCGCACGCCTGGAAAGTGTGTATACGCCAAAAGCGTATCGAGGGTTCGAATCCCTTCCTCTCTGCAAAAGAGAGTATTGAGATTTTCTTAGGCGAATACTGTATACTCTGTTAAAAATTTAATTTGTTAATTACAATTTTTTTATATCTTTAACGCTTTAACTAATAAAATTAAGATCAAGAACAATGAAAAGATTATTTTCTATTCTAGCTATCGCAGGTATTATGGCATTCGGAACTGTAAATGCGAATACAAATGCGAACACAATCACAACTGCTAATACAGTTGTAAGTTCAACTCAAGATGATGCCGCTGACGCTACTGAAGAGCTTGGGTTTCATCAAGAATTAAAAAAGAGATTTATTGAAGGAGGCCCTGGGTTTATGGGCATTGTATTATTATGTTTAATTCTAGGTTTAGCCATTGCTATAGAAAGAATTATCTTTTTAAACCTTTCTACAACCAACACTAAAAAGTTAACACAAAGTGTGGAAGATGCACTTGCTTCTGGTGGAGTTGAAGCTGCAAAAGAAGTTTGTAGAGACACAAAAGGTCCTGTAGCATCCATATTTTATCAAGGATTAGATAGAGTAGATGAAGGTTTAGACCAAGTTGAAAAAGCTGTTGTAAGTTATGGTGGTGTACAAATGGGACAATTAGAGAAAAATGTATCTTGGATTTCATTATTTATAGCACTGGCACCAATGCTTGGGTTTATGGGAACAGTAATTGGTATGATTTCTGCATTTGATAAAATTGAAGCCGCTGGAGATATGAATCCATCATTAGTTGCAGGAGGTATTAAAATAGCACTTTTAACTACAGTATTTGGGTTGGTCGTTGCTATTATTCTTCAAGTGTTTTATAACTATATTATTGCAAAAATTGATAGTATTGTAAATGATATGGAAGATGCATCAATTACATTGATGGATTTATTAATAAGATACAAGAAGTAATAACTTTTAAAACCATATATTATTATGAGTTTACATAAAATTTTAAAAATAATTGCTGCTGTATTAAGTTTAGTAGGCGTAGTGCTTTTAGCAATGATTATGTCCTCAGGAGATAATGCTATTGAAGCAGCATATTTGTCTGGAGGAGATACAGGATCGGTAGATAATATGATATACGTTTCTTACGTTATTTTTATTTTGGTTTTGGCGTTTGTTGTCTTTTTTGTAATTAAAAATTTATTTTCAAATACGGGATCACTTAAGAGTACATTAATGGGAGCTGGTGCTTTTGTAGGAGTTTTAGTTGTATCATATCTTTTTTCAGGTGGTGATACTACCGAGTATTTCGATCAAGGAGTACAAGTAACCGAAGGGACATCGCAACTGGTTGGTGCAGGAATAGTATCGTTTTATATTTTTGGAGCATTAGCCATATTTTCAATATTTTTCTCAGGAATTAAAAATCTAATTAAGTAGTTATGGCAAAGCGAGCAGCACCCGAAGTTAATGCAGGCTCTATGGCCGACATTGCTTTTTTATTACTGATATTTTTCTTAGTAACAACTACTATGGAAAAAGATTCTGGGATAAATAGAAAGCTTCCTCCAATCGAAGATTCTGATGAGGATGTAATCATTAAACAAAAAAATATTTTTACCGTATTATTAAATGGTAAAGACCAATTACTTGTTGAAGATGAAATCATGGAACTTAAAGACTTAAGAGCTGCTGCTGTTGAGTTTTTAGATAATGGAGGCGGAACAGATGCAGATGGTAATAAGTGTGATTATTGTAAAGGGAAGAAAGACCCAAGGTCATCAGACCATCCAGATAAAGCCATTATTTCTTTAAAGAATGAGCGTAAAACATCGTATGGGCAGTATATTTCTGTTCAAAACGAATTAGTTGCCGCTTATAATGTGTTAAGAAATAGAAGAGCTCTAGAACTAGGACCAAGGAGGGGATTTGCAGATATGAATTTTATAGAGATGCAAAAGAACTATAAAGATGTAAATTGGGTAGGAAATAAAGAAAAGCTGAAAGAATTGATATCTCAAATAAAAAAGGAATATCCTCAAAAACTTTCAGAAGTTCAATAATAATTTAGAATTTAATACAGCATTATAAGAATATGTCTAAATTTAAAAAGAAAAAAGATGGCGGTTTGCCGGCAATTAATACAGCATCTTTACCAGATATTGTATTTATGTTATTATTCTTCTTTATGGTAGCTACGGTAATGAGAGATAATTCTCTTATGATTGAAAACAATTTACCATCAGCATCAGAAGTTGAAAAGCTAGAAAAGAAGAATCTAGTAATGTATATTTATGTTGGAAAACCTAGCTCTCAGTATAAAAAGAAATACGGTACAGAAGCTAGAATACAACTTAATGATAAATTTGCTGAAGTTAGTGATATTGCAGCATTTATTTATTCTGAAAGAGAATCAAAGCGTGAAGAAGAAATACCTTATTTAACGACATCTTTAAAAGTGGATAAGAAAGCAAATATGGGATTGATTGGAGACATTAAGCAAGAACTTAGAAAAGTAAATGCCTTAAAAATAAATTACGCCTCTATAAAAGGAGACGTGTCTCGAAATAAACAATAAAAATTTATTTTATATAATTATAATGGGCATTCTTAATAGGATGCCTTTTGTAATTAATACTGTTTATTATAATAAGAAGCAGAAAGAAAAGTTATATGTTGTTACCTATAATTCCCAATAGTTATTAGGATAATGAACAATAAGTAAAAAATACATGAAATCTTTTTTAGTTTTTTTTATAGTATTTATAAGTTACCAATTCGCATTTGGTCAAGAAATACATACAAAAAGTGTAGATTCATTATATAAAGAAGATCAATTCTATTTTGGCTTAACATATAATGCTTTAATTAGTATGCCTAATGGTATGTCGCAAAATGGATTCTCAAGTGGGTTTCATCTTGGATTTATTAAAGATATACCCATTAACAAAAACAGGAATTGGGCCTTGGGAATAGGCTTGGGTTTTTCTACAAATACTGTAAACCATAATTTATTAATAACTAAGGATGTACAAGGTAATTATAATTATGGGTTGTTAGAAAGCTCGCAGTTTACTAAAAACAAATTTTCAAGGCAACTTATTGAAATTCCATTTGAATTGAGATGGCGCACATCTACACCTGAAACATATAAATTCTGGAGAGTTTATACAGGATTTAAACTTGGTTATGTGTTTGCTTCAAATACAAGGTTTACGAGTTCTTCCGAAAATATTAAACAAACAAAAATTGAAGATTTTGACAAAGTTCAATATGGAATATCGCTTGGTATAGGTTATAATACATGGAACGCTTATGTGTATTATGCACTTAATCCTATTTTTAAAAAAGAAGCAACGCTTAATGGAGAATCGATAGATATTAGAGCTTTAAAAATTGGGCTGATGTTTTATATTTTATAACTTAGAAATGGTATTACAACCAGTAATTAAGCATTAATAATTGCGGAATTAGACCTACAAAAAAACCTATTATAAGCTCGATATTCGTGTGCGCTTTTAAGTGAAGTCTCGACGTAGCAATAGCACCTATAATAATACTAAACAAAGCAATAGCACCATTAATATTAATGCTATAGTGAATACTAAGGGCTATTAAAAACAAGAATACTCCTCCGGAAGCAATCATATGTATACTAGCTTTAAACTTTAAAATGGCGAGCATTAAACAAGTTAGCGTAGAGAGTAATATGCCTATAAAGAAAAAGTAAAGTTCAATAAATTGATTTTGTGGTAATATGCGTTGTGCAACAATAAAGATAATGATGCTATTTATCACTAAAGGTAAAATACGTTCTTGAGTTGATTTAAGTTGCGCCGAATTTACTTTACGTAAAGTTTTTAGTAAAAAATATAGTAATATAGGGAGTAGTATTGTAAGTAAGCTTAATGAAAACAGTTTTGCTTTTACAATTGGTAAAGGAATAAATTTAGGAGACTTGTAAAAATAAAAAGCAACCCCAAGAAAAGGCATAAATATGGGATGAAAAATATATGATATACTTTTTAAAATAGCGTTCACTTTAAATTTGTTTTCTAAGCCTTGCTACTGGAATATCTAACTGTTCTCTGTATTTCGCAACGGTTCGTCTTGCAATTGGATATCCTTTTTCTTTTAAGATCTTTGCTAATTTTTCATCGGTAAGAGGCTTTTTCTTGCCTTCTTCTTCTATTACAGTCTCTAAAATTTTCTTAATCTCTCGAGTAGAGACATCTTCACCTTGATCATTTTTCATAGACTCACTAAAGAACTCTTTAATTAATTTTGTGCCATAAGGTGTATCAACATATTTACTATTTGCAACACGAGAAACGGTAGAGATATCCATGCCAATTTCCTCTGCAATGTCTTTTAGAATCATAGGTTTTAATTTGCGCTCATCTCCCGATAAAAAATAATCTTTTTGATAGTGCATAATGGCGCTCATGGTTACAAATAGTGTTTGTTGGCGCTGCCTTATAGCTTCAATAAACCATTTGGCAGCATCAAGTTTTTGTTTGATAAACATCACAGCATCTTTTTGAGATTTTGATTTGTCCTTCGATTCTTTGTAGCCTTTAAGCATATTATTATATTCTCGAGACACATGAAGTTCTGGCGCATTTCTTCCATTTAGTGTTAACTCTAATTCGCCATCAATTATTCTAATGGTAAAATCTGGAACAACATGTTCAACAATTCTAGTATTTCCAGAAAAAGACCCTCCAGGTTTTGGGTTTAAGTGTTCTATTTCTAGAATAGCTTTTTTAAGCTCATCTTCAGAAATATTGAATTTTTGGATTAGTTTTTTATAATGTTTTTTTGAAAACTGATCAAAAGCCTTATCAATAATTTGAATGGCGAGTTCAACACTTGGAGATTTTGATTTGCGGTGTAACTGAATTAGTAAGCATTCTTGCAAATTACGAGCACCAACACCTGCAGGATCTAATTGTTGTACAATCTTTAAAATGCTTTCTATTTTATCTTCTGTGGTATATACATTTTGAGTAAAAGCAAGGTCGTCTAAAATATCGGATAGAGAGCGGCGGATATAACCACTACTATCAACACTTCCTACAAGGAATTCAGCAATTTTATAACCTTCTTCATCCAGTCTGAATGTATTTAATTGATTTGTTAAATGTTGTGTAAAAGATGTTCCTGAAGCGTATGGAATACTCTTTTCTTCATCATCCACACTATAATTATTGGCTTGCATCCTATAATCAGGAATTTCATCATCACTTAAATATTCGTCAACATTAATATCTTCAGCATTAATGGAGTCGCTATCGTTAAAATCGTCTTGATTATCAAAATTGTCCTCGAATTCTTCAGTATTCTCTTTGCCGCTTTCTAAAGCTGGGTTTTCTTCCAACTCTTGTTTAAGACGTTGCTCAAAAGCTTGCGTAGGTAGCTGAATTAACTTCATCAACTGGATTTGTTGAGGCGATAATTTTTGAGATAATTTAAATTGTAAATACTGTTTAAGCATTGTTTTTATTTGGGTTTCTATAAAAATAGAAAAAACAATCTACTTTCATTATAGAACGAAGATTGTTTTGTTATATATTTTAATTCTATTAGTTAAAATTCGGCGTTTTGAGGTGTTCTTGGGTAAGGTATTACATCTCTAATATTACTCATGCCAGTTACAAACATAACTAAACGTTCGAATCCTAAACCAAAACCAGAATGTATGGCAGTACCATATTTACGTAAATCTAAATACCACCATAATTCTTCTTCAGGAATATTTAGTGCAGCCATTTTTTCTTTAAGAACTTCTAAGCGTTCTTCACGCTGCGAACCTCCAACAATTTCTCCTATTCCTGGAAATAAAATATCCATAGCGCGAACGGTTTTACCATCTTCGTTTAAACGCATATAAAAGGCTTTAATATTGGCAGGATAATCAAATAAAATAACAGGACACTTAAAGTGTTTTTCCACCAAAAAGCGTTCGTGTTCACTTTGCAAATCGGCACCCCACTTATCTATAAGGAATTTAAACTTCTTTTTCTTGTTAGGTTTACAGTTACGTAAAATATCAATAGCTTCGGTGTAACTTACGCGCTTAAAATTATTGTCAACAACAAACCGTAATTTATCAGTAAGTGTCATTTCTTGACGTTCGGCCTGTGGTTTAGATTTGTCTTCTTGGATTAAGCGTTGTTCTAAAAATGCTAAATCGTCTTTGTTATGTTCTAAAACATAGCTTAATATAGATTTTGTAAAGGCTTCAGCCAAATCCATATTTCCGGCTAAATCCATAAAAGCAACTTCGGGCTCTACCATCCAAAATTCTGATAAATGCCGTGATGTATTAGAGTTTTCGGCTCTAAACGTTGGTCCAAAAGTGTAGACTTTACCGAGCGACATGGCGTAGGTTTCTGCTTCTAACTGCCCAGAAACGGTTAAGTTGGTTTCTTTTCCGAAGAAATCCTGAGAATAATCGATATTACCACTCTCGTCTTGAGGTGGGTTTTTTGCATCGAGTGTACTTACACGAAACATTTCTCCAGCACCTTCGGCATCACTTCCCGTAATTATGGGTGTGTGCATATAGTAAAACCCATTCTCATTAAAATACTTATGTATAGCAAATGATAAGGAAGAACGTAAGCGCATTACAGCACTAAATGTATTTGTACGTGTTCGTAAGTGTGCGTTTTCGCGTAAAAATTCAAATGAATGTTTTTTAGGCTGAATAGGATATTCTTCAGGGTCAGAATCTCCAAGAATAGTAAGAGAAGTTACCTGAATTTCTACAGATTGCCCTTTGCCCTGACTTTCTACCAATGTACCTTTAATATGTAAAGCAGCACCAGTTGTGATTCTTTTTAAAATAGATTCGTCAGTATTCTCAAAATCAATAACACATTGTATATTATTAATTGTTGAACCATCATTTAAAGCGATAAAACGATTGGCACGGAAAGTTCTAACCCAACCCTTTATTTCAATTTCAGCTAGAGGTTTGTTTTGAGATAAAAATTCAGCTACTGTACTATGCATCTTTGTGTTAAAATTAATTTAGTGTGTAAAGATAAAAAAAGACCTTCGGCTTTCAAGCACCAAAACAACAAATCTCAAAATTCTAATAGTGTTTATTTAAAATTTAGATTAGTCTGTTTTTTTATCGTCTTCAGGGATAATCCTAAAATTCGGTTCTTTTAAAACTTCTTTATTGGCAATACTTCTTTCTAACGACAATAATAAGGAAGGTAATAGCAGTAAGTTAGCCAGCATAGCAAATAACAGTGTTGCTGATACTAATGCGCCAAGTGCTACTGTGCCTCCAAAGTTTGAAATAACAAACACCGAAAACCCAAAGAATAATACGATGGACGTGTAAAACATACTCACGCCTGTTTCTCTTAAAGCAGCATAGACGGATTTTTTAATTTTCCAGTGATTGGCTTGTAGTTCTTGCCTATATTTTGCTAAAAAATGAATAGTATCATCTACAGATATACCAAAGGCAATACTAAATACCAGAATAGTCGATGGCTTTATTGGCACGCCTAAATAACCCATTAAACCAGCGGTAATTAATAGAGGTAATAAGTTAGGAATTAGAGAAATAACAATCATTCTAAAAGACCTAAACATATATGCCATAAAAATGGAAATTAGAAATATAGCCAAGGATAGCGAGAGAATTAAATTATTTATTAAATATTTTGTTCCTTTTTGAAATAAATAGGCTTTTCCAGTAATCGTAACATTATATTTTTCTGAAGGGAAAATTTTGCTAATCTTACTTTTAAGAGTTTCCTCAATACGCTCCATTTTGTCTATTCCACTATCTTTCATAAATGTTGTGATACGTGCAAATTGGCCTGTACTATCAACAAAACTTTTAAGTAAATCGAGATTTGTTGATGAATTTTTAGTATATGATAAAATAAAGCTGTTTTCTTGTGCTGTAGGAAGTTGGTAGTATTTTGGATTTCCGTTGTAGTAAGCTTGTTTGGTATATTTTACCAAACTTACCAAAGAGATTGGTCTTGATAATTCTGGAATTTCAATAATAAGGTCTTCAAGGGCATTCATTCGTTTAATAGTTGCTAACTTCATCACCCCTTTTTTTTGCTTGGTGTCAACCATAATTTCTAAAGGCATAATGCCGTTAAACTCTTCTTCAAAAAAACGAATGTCTTTAAAAAATTCGGAATTTCTCGGCATGTCTTCAATGAGACTGCCTGAGATTTTTATTTGATAAATACCAATAATGCTAGCCACTAAAAGTACTAGAGATGTTATGTATATTGTAATTTTTCGATGCTTTACCATGCGCTCCATCCAACTAACAAAAGCTCCTATCCAACGTTTACTTAAGTGCTCTAAATGCTTGTCCTTTGGCATTGGCATATAACTATAGATAATAGGGATTATTAACAAGCACAAAATAAAAATAGCTAGGATACTTAGAGAAGCAACAATACCAAATTCGGTGAGTAATTTACTATCTGTAATAATAAACGTAGCAAACCCTGAGGCAGTTGTAACATTAGTCATTAAAGTGGCATTTCCAATTTTTGAAATTACACGCTGTAAAGATTTAGCTTTATTACCATGTTTTTTTACTTCATGTTGATATTTATTAATTAAGAAGATACAGTTAGGAATTCCAATTACAATAATTAACGGAGGGATTAGAGCGGTAAGAACCGTAATTTCATATTCTAGAATTCCAATAATTCCAAAGGTCCACATAACACCAATAATTACAATAACCATTGATATTAATGTCGCTCTAAACGACCTGAAAAAGAAAAAGAAAATCAAAGAAGTTACAAACAAAGCAGCTATAATAAAAGTACCTATTTCATCAATAATATTTTGTGAATTTAAGGTACGAACATAGGGCATCCCCGAAATGTGTACATCGAGATTGTAAGCATCCTCAAAGGCTTTAATTTTTGGGATGAGTATATTTATAATAAAGTCTTTTCTAGCAGGTGTGTTTACAATTGCTTTATCTAAATAAATTGCAGAGCGGATGGTTCTTGTATCCTTATTAAATAAGAAGTTGTCATAAAAAGGATACTTTTCAAACAATTGCTTTTCTAAGGTTTCTAATTGCGCTTTTGAAGTAATAGAATCTTTTATAAAAGGCTCTAGGTCAAATTGTTTTTTTGCATTGTTCTTTACAAGTTTTTGGAGATCGCTTATTGAGATTACAGTTTCTACTTCTTTTTCTTTTTTAAAGCTTGTAGAAAGTTTATTCCAAGCGTTTAGTTTTTTAATAGAAAATAACGTTGAGTCTTTAACGCCTAGAACAATTAAATTACCTTCTTCTCCAAATTTTTCAAGAAATGCATTATACTCTAAATTTACTTCATGACTATCTGGCAAAAGGTTTGCTTCAGTATAAGTAAATCGCATTTTATCCCACTGTAAACTAAAAAAGTACGTTATTAATATAATCGCAATAATAATTACAACTCTATTACGAAGAATTAATCGCGCAACGATTTCCCAAAACCCAGTAGAAAACAATTTTGTCATAGCAAAAATTAATGGCGCAAAGGTAGATAAATTGTATTGATAAATAAGTTAAATTAAATGTTTAACAATTATTTATTAAGATTAATATTAAAGGTAAATTTAAAGGCAATATTGTCTTCAAATCTTGGAAGATAGTAGGCACCATAACGATAAGCAAAACTTAAACCAAACCCAAAGATAAGCTTGTTAATTTCGAAACCAGACTCAAAATACCCTTTTTCAAGTGTATTAAAACTTATGTTTTCATGACGCTGAATATTATCCATGTTGCCAATTGCAAATCGAGAAATTAAAACCAGTTGCGGTTTAAACCAAGGAGAAATATTAAAAGGTTTAAGATTGTGCTTAAGTTGCAAGGTTGCAAATCTATCTGAAAAGAATTCATTAAAATACATAGTTTCAAAGCTATTGATTCCCGCTACAGAAAACCGGTTAAGAATAGTTTCTTTATTTACGTTATTAGGAAATGCATGATATACATGAGTTAATGGGATTTCTCCATTAGCTATTCCACTTGTTAAAACAATTTGAGTAAAACCCTCGTTTTTATATCTAAATTCTTGAATAGTTCTAAAATCTAATTTTGAAAAGTTAAAGTCTCCATTCAGAATGTTTGTAAAACTTTTTGTGTATTGTATAGTGAATTTTGGATAACCTACTTTGGTTTCTTTAAGGCTGTTCGATCTAAACTCAAAAACACTAAAAGGACTCCATTGCAAGGATATTTTGGCTGTTGTTAAATCAAAATTCGAAAAACTGCCTTTTGTGCCTAAATTAAAGATGTAGTTATACGTTGGATTGATTTTATTTACACTAAGCTGTGTTTCGGTTACTATTTTTGAGCCTATTTGATGCTCGACTGAAATTGCTTTAGAGATATTCTTATGGAATAAACTAATATTTATTAAGCGTGGCTCAAAAAATTGAAAGAAGCGTTTATCTGTTAAAAAGTTTGAACTTCCTGTTTCCTCTAAATCATCAGTATACTTTAAATTAATCCAAGTATTTGTTTTTTTAGCAACTCTAAAACCACCACCAAAACTATATTTAAAGGTATGATCTAAAAACCCATAAACAGTATAGCCTTCTAATCTAAAATTTTTGGAGAATGTATTATTTGTAATACCGCCTAATCCAGTTCTAAAACCTTCATATTGGTTATATTTAATTAAATATCTTAGATCGATATTAATATACTTTGTAGGGTAATAACCATTACCAATGTTGTTTAAAAATTCTGCTTTTCTAATAGAGTCGTTTTCTATTTTTTCTTTACGAGAAGGGTTTTTAGTCTGCGCTTGACTTTCACAAAGGAAGAAAATAAAAATAAAAAGCCAATAGTATTTCATTAAAGGGAGCTAAAATATAATTTGAATATATAACATAATAAAAGCAACTTTAGTGTTGCTTCTTATTAAACCGTCATAATTTCTTTTTCTTTGTTATGAAATAATTCATCGACTTTACTAATATGAGTATTTGTTATGTCTTGAATGTCCATTTCAGCATTTGCTTTCACATCCTCAGAAACATCATCCATTTTTTTAATTTCGTTATTAGCATCTTTTCGAGCATTTCTTATGCCAATTTTTGCTTCTTCTGCTTCAGCTTTTGCTTGTTTAGCTAATTCATGGCGTCTTTCTTCTGTAAGAGGTGGGACATTAATAATAATACTTTCGCCATTATTCATAGGGTTAAATCCAAGATTGGCAAACATAATACCTCTTTCAATTTCTTGTAGCATACTTTTTTCCCATGGTTGCACAGTTATTGTTCGTCCATCTGGGGTATTTACATTAGCAACTTGAGATAACGGTGTTTGAGAACCATAATAGTCTACCATAACACTTCCTAACATTGCAGGACTTGCTTTTCCAGCTCTAATATTAACAAATTGCTTTTCTAAATGCGTTAAAGCATTTGCCATTGCTTCTTTAGCAGTATCTAAAATAAATTGTAATTCGTCGTTCATCTTTAATATTTTTAAGCTATATAGTAATAAACCAAAAGTAAATCAAAAGCAGTTACAAATTAACTTTTGTTCCTATATTTTCTCCCGAGATTACTTTTAGTAAATTTCCTTTTTTATTCATATCAAACACAATAATTGGAAGTTTATTTTCTTGACTCAATGTAAAAGCGGTAGTATCCATAACTTTTAAACCTTTTCTTAATACATCTTCAAAGCTAATAGAATCAAACTTCACAGCAGCAGCGTCTTTTTCTGGATCTGTATTATAGATGCCATCTACGCGTGTGCCTTTTAAGATTACATCTGCTTCTATTTCTATGGCTCTTAATACTGCAGCGGAATCGGTAGTGAAATATGGATTTCCTGTCCCTCCTCCAAAAATTACCACACGTCCTTTTTCTAGATGTCGCATTGCTTTTCTCCTTATAAAAGGCTCTGCAACTTCATTAATTTTAATGGCACTTTGTAATCGTGTAGGAACGTTGGTGTCTTCTAAAGCACTCTGTAATGCTAAGCCATTAATAACAGTTGCAAGCATTCCCATATGATCACCTTGAACACGATCCATACCGTTACTTGCTCCAGCTACTCCTCTAAAAATATTTCCACCACCAATAACTATAGCAACTTCTACTCCTAAACTTGTAATTTGTTTAATATCTTTAGCATATTCTGCTAAGCGTTCTGGATCAATTCCATATTGTCTGTTTCCCATTAGGGCTTCGCCAGACAATTTTAAAAGAATTCTTTTATATTTCATTAATTTATTTATGAGATTCCTATTTTTAAAAATAAGATTTTAGCAAATATAATCAATATCTTATATTGAAATCCTAGAATTTAGGTATAAAAAAAGCTTCGATAATTTATCGAAGCTTTTTTAGTTTATTTATAGTATTACTATTGCCCTAAAGCAACACGCTCAAAAGCAGTGATACTAACATCGCCATACGACTTTACGTAATCGCCAACACTTATTTTACTGTCTTTAATAAATGCTTGATTTACTAATGTATTGTCTTTAAAGAAACGTTTTAATTTTCCTTTAGCAATATTATCAAGCATAGCTTCTGGTTTCCCTTCAGCTCTTAATTGATCTTTAGCAATTTCAATTTCT
>UOEB01000204.1_pt1 | contig 26950 bp, 26 predicted proteins | sample 1989961 | NCBI WGS metagenome assembly UOEB01 (sample SAMEA4712198, study PRJEB27164) | hydrothermal vent metagenome | biome: marine basaltic hydrothermal vent biome; feature: marine hydrothermal vent; material: mineral | place: Pacific Ocean | collected 2011-06-14/2011-07-23 | depth 1691 m | reverse complement strand
TATTATCATAAAAACACGTCTTATAAGGCGCTCCTTGGAGGAAAATATTACCCTATATCATTTCCTCAATTCGATATTAAATTTGGGGTTGTTGAGGATGCTAAAAAACTTCTATTGCGAAAAATAAAAAGTAAAGACTCTAAAGGTTTTTTAACTAATCAATCCTATCCTATGTATCACAATGTATATAGAATTGTACTAGACTCTAACAATAATATTAAATCGGCTGGCTATGTTTATTAGTCTTCGTGTATTGTGTTCTCTCCAATGATTTATAAAATCACTTCTTCCCAGCAACCACAATCACAATCTCGCCTTTTGGTGGTTTATTTGTATAATGAAATAACACCTCTTTTATTGTGCCGCGAATAGTTTCTTCATAGAGTTTTGTAAGCTCTCTGGATACTGAAACCTGTCTATCTTCCCCAAAGTATTGGCAAAAATGAGTAAGTGTTTTAATAAGTTTATGAGGCGATTCGTAAAAAATTATGGTTCTCGTTTCTTCTGCTAACAGCTTTAACCGTGTCTGCCTTCCTTTTTTTACTGGAAGGAATCCTTCAAACACAAATTTATCGTTGGGTAATCCAGAGTTTACTAATGCAGGCACAAAAGCTGTTGCTCCTGGTAAGCATTCTACTTCAATATTGTTTTCTATACAAGCTCTTGTAAGTAAAAATCCAGGGTCGGAAATGGCTGGTGTTCCTGCGTCGCTTATAAGTGCAATAGTTGTTCCTGCTTGTAATTTCTGCACTAAATTTCCAACTGTTTTGTGCTCGTTATGCATATGGTGTGATTGAGATGGTGTAGTGATCTCAAAATGCTTAAGCAATTTTCCTGAGGTTCTAGTGTCTTCGGCTAAAATTAAATCGACTGTTTTTAAAACTTCAATAGCTCTTAATGTAATATCTTTTAAATTACCAATAGGTGTTGGTACAATGTAAAGTTTACTCATAATATTCCCCATGAAAATGGGAATCTACTTAATTAAAATTTGCCTTCAATAATTTCTATAAAGCGTTCTTCAAATTCTTCTTTGCCTTCCCAATGGTTGTAGTCTGGTTTAATAATATCCTGAATTAATATCTTAGCTTCACTAATGGTTTCCGAAGTATTGATTTGAGATAATACACGCTCAAAATCTTTACTATTCCCATCAAACAAGTGCTTGATAAACGCTAATTTGTCGTTAAGCCCAATGGTTAGCCCTTGTCCTTTTAAAGTATCGTTTAATGATTTTTTAGCGTCTTCTTTTATGTGATTCTTTGTTTTTGTAACAGGTTCAAAAACAGGAATATCCCTAAAGCCTGCTGTTAATTCTTCAAAATCATTCTTATTATATCTTTGCTGTGGCAACACCTTTTCTAAAAGTTCATCTACGTCTTGCGATTCGTCATGCATTTGCGCAACTAAATCTTTAATCTTTTCCGTAGCTGGCTCCATAATACCATCGTCTTCGGCTTCGTCAAGATTAATATAAATTTTGTCTTCAACCTCAATAGTATCACTTACCTTATTATTAAAGGCTTCGTCCAACATTCCGAAAAAAGAGGAGTCACTTCCAACAATTGGCATATCGTCTTCAAAATTTTCGTGTGCAAATTTTAAAACCGTCAATTTTTCGTACAAGGCTTCAACCTGTGCGTGCATTTTAAAAACATCTTCTTTACTTTTTAACTTCAGAATTCTATGTGCAATACTTATTAACTCTGATTCTAGCTTCTTTTTCATGATCTTATTTTTAGTGTTTTTTCAATTATCGTAATCACAATAATTATGCCCCAATTCGGTTAATAACTATTATAACCGTTTTGGTTTTATAACTTATAAATTATTTGCAATTTTGGCTTTTGATTTTTAATAAATTTACGCCACCTTTATACAAACGAATATTAGCTTTGTTTTAGTGTTAAAATTACGAAATGTTTCTTGAAAATACAGTAAATCATAAAGAACAATTTGGATGGATTGAAGTTATTTGCGGATCCATGTTCTCTGGAAAAACCGAAGAATTGATTCGCAGGCTCAAACGCGCAAAATTTGCAAGGCAAAAAGTCGAGATTTTTAAGCCTGCTGTCGATGTGCGCTATGATGATGAAATGGTTGTGTCTCATGACGCCAATGAAATTCGTTCTACACCTGTTCCTGCCGCGGCAAATATTCCAATTCTTGCAGATGGTTGTGATGTTGTAGGTATTGATGAAGCGCAGTTTTTTGATGATGAAATTGTTCGCGTTTGTAACGATCTTGCCAACAAAGGTATTCGTGTAATTGTAGCTGGATTAGATATGGATTTTAAAGGTAATCCTTTTGGGCCAATGCCAAGTCTAATGGCAACTGCCGAGTATGTTACCAAAGTGCATGCGGTTTGTACACGAACTGGGAATTTAGCACAATACAGCTATAGAAAAGCAAAAAGTGACGAGCTTGTACTTCTTGGCGAAGTAGACGAATATGAGCCTTTAAGTAGGGCTGCTTATTACAAAGCGATGCTTAGAGATAAAGTAAGAAACATGAAAGTTACTGATGCCGAAGAAATTCCTCCAAAAGTAAAAAAAGCAAATGCCTAAAGCTCTTGAAACTATACTTGAAATAGATCTAAAAGCACTTACCCATAATTTTGATTACCTAAAATCAAAACTTAGTAACAATGTTAAATTTATGGCTGTTGTAAAAGCTTTTGCTTATGGTAGTGATGCTTGTGTTGTTGCAAAGCATCTACAACATCTTGATGTAGATTATCTTGCTGTTGCTTACACAAACGAAGGGGTTGCATTGCGTGAAACTGGAATTACTAAACCTATTTTAGTATTACACCCTCAGCCTGTAAATTTTAAACTCTTAATTAAACACTGTCTTGAGCCTAGCTTATATAGTGCTAAAGTTTTAAATGAATTTATAGCAATCGCTACAACAGAAAAGCAAACCAATTATCCTGTTCATATAAAATTTAATACTGGTTTAAATCGGCTTGGGTTTTGGGAAAGTGATGTGGATAATATTATTTCAAAATTACAAGACGCAGAAGCTTTAAAAGTAACTTCTGTTTTCTCTCATCTGGCAGCAAGTGAAGATGCTAAGGAAGAAGCATTTACATTAAATCAAATAGAAACGTTTAAAACAATTGCTCAGGGTTTTATAAATAAAATTGGTTATACTCCAATGCTTCATATGTGTAATACTTCTGGATTATTAAATTATCCTGATGCACATTTTGATATGGTAAGAAGTGGCATTGGTTTATACGGTTTCGGAAATTCAACACAGCAAAACAAATATTTAAAACCAATTGCTGCTTTAAAATCAATAATATCACAAATTCATCATATTGAAAAAGGAGAAACTGTTGGCTACAATCGTGCTTATACAACTGATTCTTTTAAGAAAACGGCAACTATTCCTATTGGTCATGCAGACGGTATCGGCAGACAATATGGCAATGGTAAGGGGTTTGTAACCATCAAAAACCAAAAAGTGTTTATTATTGGTAATGTGTGCATGGATATGATTATGGTAGATATTACAAACATAGATTGCAAAGAAGGTGATGAAGTGATTGTTTTTGACAAAACTACTACTGCAGAAGATTTTGCATCGACAACAAATACAATCTCTTACGAAATAATTACCTCAATTTCCAGGCGTGTTAAACGTAACATCATAAAATAATTCTTTAAGTTTTTTTTAACATTTGAGTTTTTTAGTTATTTTAGAGACCTATTAACTAATATCTTAGATTATGCTAAAAGAATTTAAAGAGTTTGCCATGAAAGGCAACTTAGTTGACATTGCTGTAGCTTTTGTTATGGGTGCTGCTTTTAACAAAGTAGTATCGTCATTTACAGGTGGAATTATTTCACCTTTAATTGGTTTGATTTTTAAATCAGATTTCAAAGATCAGAAATGGATTGTTCAAGAAGGTGTTATGGACGAAGCAGGTAAAGTTGTGGGAGAAGTTGCCATATTATGGGGAGATTTCCTAACTAATCTTATAGACTTCATTATTGTTGCTTTTGTAATGTTTATGGTTATTAAAGGCGTTAACAATATGAAAAAGAAAGAAGAACCTGCTCCTGAGTCTCCTCCAGCAGGACCAACACAAGAAGATTTGCTTACTGAAATTAGAGATTTATTGAAAAAATAAATGTTTCTAACTTAGATTCCCGCTTTCGCGAGAATGGCAATTTCAATGGAAACCTCGACGCAGAGCATCGAGGAATTCTTTTCAATTAAACTGATAAAATCCCATATTTAATTAAAACTATGGGATTTTTTACATTATTATACAGTTAAAATAAATTAATAGTTAATTTTGCCTATTAAATTTTTTTTAAAATGATAGTAGCTGTTGTTGGTGCTACCGGAATGGTAGGCAATGTAATGTTAAGAGTTCTTGAAGAGCGTAATTTTCCTATAACTGAATTAATTCTTGTGGCTTCGGAAAGAAGCGTTGGAAAAATCATTGACTATAAAGGAAAACCCTATAAAATTGTGAGTTTAGATGATGCGGTATCTATGAAACCAGATGTTGCGTTGTTTTCTGCGGGAGGAAATACTTCTTTAGAATGGGCTCCAAAATTTGCTGAGGCAGGAACAACAGTGATTGATAATTCTTCAGCATGGCGAATGGATTTAGATAAAAAATTGGTGGTCCCTGAAATCAACGCGTCGCAACTCACAAAAAATGATAAGATTATAGCAAATCCTAACTGTTCTACTATTCAAATGGTTATGGCTTTAGCACCTTTGCATAATACTTATAAAATTAAGCGGCTTGTAGTTTCAACATACCAATCCATATCAGGAACTGGAGTAAAAGCTGTTAAACAGCTTGAAAATGAACTCGCTGGAATAAAAGGAGAAATGGCATATCCGTATCCTATACATAAAAATGCTTTACCACACTGTGATGTATTTGAAGAAAATGGATATACTAAAGAAGAGATGAAGCTGGTTCGAGAAACACAAAAAATTCTTGATGACAAAACCATTGCAGTAACCGCAACTGCTGTTAGAATTCCGACTTCTGGAGGTCATAGTGAATCTGTAAATGTTGAGTTTGAAAATGATTTTGAGATTACTGAAATTAGAACCCTTTTAAGCAAAACTCCAGGGATTACGCTTCAAGATAATCCTGATATTAATCTGTATCCAATGCCAATCTATGCGCATGGCAAAGACGATGTTTTTGTAGGTAGGATTAGACGTGATAACTCTCAACCAAACACACTAAACATGTGGATTGTAAGTGATAATCTCAGAAAAGGAGCAGCTACAAATGCTATACAAATTGCAGAATACTTATATACAAACGCCTTGTTGTAAATTAAGTGTTTTTTAAAGAAGAAAATTGCTTTTAAACATCTCATATGGAAAATTAGGCATTATAACTAATTAATTACTAGAGCTTTTAGCTTTTAATTACATTAGCTATCCAAATTTTCTATAAATGACAAAAAATTACACCTGTTTATTAGGGCTTTTGCTATTTATTTTTACATTATCTTCTTGTAAACAAGATGATAACTACATTGCTATTGAGCCTACGCAAATTACACCTGTTACTCTAGATCTTAACAGTGTGCCTTACGATACATTATCTGAATACAACTTTTTTGATGGGGACATGACTGACTTAAAACCTGTGTACGGTGTTTTACCCTACAAGATTATAAGTGGTTTATTTATTGATTATGCGAAGGCAAAAACATTTGTTTGGATGCCAAAAAACTCTAAAGCTAATTATGTTAATGATTATAGTGTTTTCGATTTTCCTGAAGGAACGGTTTTAATTACTACACACTACTTTGAAAATGTGTTGCCAAATAACGTCACTAAGATGATTGAAACAAGGTTGCTGATTAAAAAAGAAGGCGAATGGATAATGGCAAATTATAAATGGAATGAAGACCAAGCCGAAGCATCTTATACAACCGAAGGAAGTTTTATAGGTGTAACATGGCTTGAAAATAATGAAACTAGAACAGTAAATTATAAAATACCAACCTACGATGAGTGCTTTACCTGTCATAATAAATACGATGAGATAATGCCAATAGGTCCAAAACCACAAAATTTAAATCATAGTATTTCCTTTAATGATGGTGTAAAAAATCAGCTTGATAAATGGTCAGAATTTGGATATTTAGATAGTGATTACCCATCACATATAGATTCTGCTATAAATTGGGCAGATACCTCTCAACCGTTAGGGATGAGGGTCCGGTCTTATTTAGATATTAATTGCGCGCATTGTCATTCAGATAAAGGATACTGTGAGTATGCGCCATTGCGATTTGCTTTTAACGAAACCGAAGATATTAGTAATATGGGGGTTTGTGTTAATCCTAGTTTTGATGTTGATGAATCAATAACTCAAATTGTGGCTCCCGGTGAAGCTTCAAAATCAGCAATGCTTTTTAGAATTAGTTCCACGCTAGATGAGGTAAAAATGCCAATAATAGGACGAACACTTCAACATAAAGAAGGTGTGCAATTAATTAAAGAATGGATAAATTCATTAGAAAAAACGTGTCAATAAATAAAATTTAACCAAATCATTATGAAAAATAAATTACTTTTTTTAACATTCTACTTAACTTCAGTAGTGCTCTTTGCTCAAACAAGTTCTAATTCTTGTACTGAAGCCGCCAGTGCTCCGCAACACATTGATGCAGCAGGGACCTTTTCTGTAACATCATTTGACGGGACTGCCCCTACTAATATTTGCTCTTTTTCTGGAGTAGCCACTAATGGCGAATGGTTTATGTATACACCTTCAAGTGATTATTTAGTATCTGTTTCTTCAGATATTGCAGGAAACGATGCTAGTGATACTAGATTATTTATTTATGATGGAACTTGTGGAGCCTTAAGCTGTATTGCAAGTAATGATGATGTTGGTGTTGGCTCTAACGTTAGTGGTAGATTATCTACGGCATCCTTTACCGCAATAGCAGGCCAAACCTATTACATTGCCTGGGATAATTATTGGTTAGCCTTTGGTGGTGATTTAGGATTTAATTTTGAGCTTACAGAAACTGTTTTAGCACCTGTAGGGTTTTCTAGTGTAGCGCTAAATACTGGTGGCACTTTTCGCGCTGTAGTAGATATGAATAATGATTTTTTAGATGATATTGTATCTATTGTTACAAGATCCGTAACTCCTCCAGCTCCTGATACTCCTTACAATGTATTTGATGTAAACATCCAACAACAACAAGTAAGTGGTGGTTTTGTAAGTACTGATTACATGGCCTCTGCTCCTTATGCTGCCTCTTGGAGTCTCGCTGCTGGTGACATTAATAATGATGGGTATAATGATTTAGTTTTTGGAAGTGGATCTGGAGTAAACATAATACGAGCTGAAAACAATGGAACAAGCTACGTAGTTGATACTGCTACAAGTGGCATATTCACACAACGAACAAACTTTGTAGATATAAATAATGATGGCCATCTTGATGTCTTCGTTTGTCATGATGTTGCGCCAAATATATATTATATTAATGATAGTAATAACAATCTAACATTTTATCAAGGTGCTGATTCTAATGGTGTCCCTGAAGGTCTAGGCGTTTATCCATCGGGAGGGAACTATGGTACTATTTGGATTGATTATGACAATGATAGAGATATCGATATGTTTAATGCTAAATGTGGTGGTAGTACATCTAGGAGAACCAATCAATTATTTCGAAATAATGGTAATAGTTCTTTTACTGAGGTTAGTGTTGCATCTGGACTAGCAGACCCTATACAAACTTGGTCTGCTGCTTGGGGAGATTTTGATAATGATGGAGATTTGGATTGTTTTGTTGGTGGTTATAATGGAACATCTCATAAAATGATGCGTAATAATAATGATGGGACGTTTACAGACGTCACAGCGTCAACAGGAATATCTGCATTTACATATACTGGTATTGATAATGTTACAGCCGATTTTAATAATGATGGGTATATTGATATTTTTTCAAACGGGAATATTTTATTAAACGACGGGAATGCAAATATGTCTTTTACCGCTTACACAACTGGAATGCCTCCTCATGGACCCATTGGTGACCTAAATAATGATGGCTTTTTAGATGTTTATAGCTCTAGAATTTATTACAATGATGGAAATGCTAATAACTGGATTAAAATTAACACTGTAGGTGTACAAAGTAATAAAAATGGTATTGGTGCAAGAGTTGAGGTTTCAAGCCCAAGCTTTACCACTCCTCAAATAAGAGATGTTAGAAGTGGTGAAGGTTTTCGATTTATGAGTAGTCTTACCTCTCATTTCGGTTTGGGCACAGATACAACCATTAATTCTATTACCATATATTGGCCATCTGGTGCTGTAGATATTGTAAATAATCCTAGTATTAATCAATCTATAACCATTGTTGAAGGCTCTACATTAAGCTTACAATCTACATTAACTGAAGATTTAATATTATATCCCAATCCTACTAATGGATTGCTTAACATAAATACAACTTACAATTTAGAAAATGCCATTTACACTGTTTTCGATTTGTCAGGGAAACGTGTTTTAAATAGTAAACTTTCTTCAAAAACAATAGATGTATCAATGCTAAGTACTGGAAACTATTTTTTGCGGATTATGGTTGATGGATTAATAACCACTCAAAAATTTATTAAGGAATAAGTTAATACTTTAAAAAAGCCAGTTATTAATAACTGGCTTTTTTGTGCTTGCCCATATGAATAAAGTTCTATAAATTAAACAATGTTTGTTATTACACTTTTCTCTCCTTTAAACTCTATAACATCTCCTTTTCGTTTCGATAGTAATAATTTGGCAATTGGTGTATTTGGCGAAATGGCATAGAATTTCACATTATTATCTATTAACTCGCCTGCACTAATACTAATAAAATAATTTAACCGCATTGTATAAACTATTGAACCCAAACAAATAGCATTAGATTCTTTTTGAGTATCTACTCTAGATAATAGTTCTTTTGTCTTCTGAATTTCAGCTAGCTGTTGTCCTAGTTTTTCTCGTTCTAACTGTAACATTGCCCTTCCTGTTTCGTGTTTATCTCCTGCTGTACTTTTTGTTTCAAAAAGCAATGCCTTCTGGATTTCGTTAATAGCGTTTTGAAGGGTTTTTAACCTATTGTCTATAAATGTTTCACATTGTAGATATAGTCTTTCCTTTTGAGTCATTATTTAAGATTCTATTATCCTTGACGTTTTTTTATAAAATATGTTTCTTTCTTCTAAATACTTGATAAAATAGTTGAAGCATTCTTCATGTTTACCAACTAATTCTGGAGGGAAAACTCCTTTTTCATTAAATACTCCTTCTAAGAATAAATTTGCAGCAGCTGTTGCCGTGTAACCTGTTGTACGAGACATGGATGCTGTTTTAGTTTCTGGGCAATATTCATCATATAAATTATAAACTACTACTTCAATTTTACCATCTGCATTTTCGCCTTTAACGGTTACTCGCATGACAGTTAATTCTTCTTCCGTTTTCCCTAATTTCCATTCATTAAATAATACTTTGCTAGTGAACTCTAATGGTGAAATTTTAACCCCATTTAAATCAATTGCTTCCTTACTAAAAAAACCACTTTCTTTCAACACTTTTATATATTCAACATGCCCTGGATAACGTAGCGTTTTTTCTTTCATATTTGGAATATGGGGCATTGTATAAATTATTGAACGTAATCCATCAGAATTAAAAGATTCTAAAGTTCCGAGAGCGTCAAAATCTAAATATTCGCAGTCTGTTAGTGCTTCTCTTGTAATCACTTCACCATTTTCAACATAACGTGCTGGTCTTGTATATTCTTCGATTACATCAACTGGAGAAAAAGGCGCCTTATAACAGAATGGCCATTTTTTTACTTTAGGAAGCCCTCCTACCAAACATTCAAAATCTGTTAGCTTCATTTTTTCGTTATAATAGCCTAAAATAATATTATCCATTCCTGGAGCTACACCACAATCAACAATAGCAGTGATACCATTTTCTTTTGCTAAGGCATGTAATTCAAGAGCGTTTTCTGGAAAAAATGATATATCAATAACATTTTTTTTAGCTTCTATAATAGTTCTTAATGTTTGAAATCCTAAAAATCCAGGAACTGCACAAATTACTAAATCATATTTTTTGATTGTTGCTTGAAACAATTCCTTCTCGGTAACATTTAATTGTAAAATGTCTAAAGCGTTACACTTTTGTTTTACATTATCAAGAGTTGTTTGATTAATGTCTGTTAAAGTGACTTTGTGTTTACTAACCATGTCTATAGCTATCGCACTACCTACCATACCTGCGCCTAATACAATAATATTGTTCATTGAAATAATTTAAAGATTAAAAAGAAAATTAAAAAAGAGTGGAGAGAGAAAAGGAAAGTTATAATCCTGGAATTAATATCCAAGGCATTTGATTTGTTTTTAAAACTCTTCTTAGTAACATGGTATAAATGTACCTATAAAAAAACTCCGAAAAGAATTTCGGAGTTTATATTTTTAATCGGCATATTGCTTATCCATAACAAAGTCTTCCATAAACTTGGTCGTGTAATCGCCTGAAACATAATCTGGGTCATTCATTAACTGCCTATGGAAAGGTATTGTTGTTTTAACTCCCTCTATAATAAATTCGTCCAATGCTCGCTTCATTTTGTTAATAGCTTCTTCGCGAGTTTGCGCTGTAGTAATTAATTTTGCTATCATAGAATCATAATTGGGCGGGATTGTATATCCAGCATAAACATGAGTATCTAAGCGCACCCCATGACCTCCAGGAGAATGTAGCGTTGTTATTTTTCCAGGTGAAGGTCTAAAATCGTTATATGGGTCCTCGGCATTAATCCTACATTCTATGGCATGCATTTTAGGTGTGTAGTTTTTGCCAGAAATTGGCACACCTGCTGCTACTAAAATTTGTTCGCGAATCAAATCAATTCCAATTACTTGCTCTGTAATAGGATGCTCTACTTGAATACGGGTATTCATTTCCATGAAGTAGAAATTTCTATGTTTATCTACTAAAAACTCAACAGTTCCTGTGCCTTCATATTTAATATACTCTGAAGCTAAAACTGCTGCTTCTCCCATTTTTTTACGCAAAGCATTAGTCATAAATGGTGAAGGAACTTCTTCTGTTAATTTTTGATGACGTCGTTGTACCGAGCAATCTCTTTCTGATAAATGACACGCTTTTCCTGTGGAATCTCCAACAATTTGAATTTCGATATGTCTAGGCTCTTCAATAAGCTTTTCCATATACATATCATCATTTCCAAAAGCAGCCTTTGATTCTTGTCTCGCTGAATCCCACGCTTCTTTTAGATCTTCTGTTTTCCAAACAGCGCGCATTCCTTTTCCACCGCCACCAGCCGTTGCTTTTAACATTACAGGATATCCTGTTTTCTTAGCTGTTTTTATACACTCTCCAAAATCCTTTATAATACCTTCGCTTCCAGGAACACAAGGTACTCCTGCAGCTCTCATTGTTGCTTTAGCATTTGCTTTATCTCCCATTCTATCAATCATTTCAGGAGAAGCTCCAATGAATTTGATATCGTGTTCACTACAAATTTTAGAAAATTTTGCGTTTTCTGATAAGAACCCATACCCTGGATGTATGGCGTCGGCATTTGTAATTTCAGCCGCCGCAATAATATTCGACATTTTTAAATAAGACTCATGACTCGGTGGTGGTCCAATACAAACTGCTTCATCAGCAAATTTAACATGAAGGCTTTCCGCATCAGCTGTTGAATACACCGCAACCGATTTAACTCCCATTTCTTTACAGGTTCTAATAACGCGTAATGCTATTTCGCCTCTATTGGCTATTAATATTTTTTTAAACATAACTTTTGTTTTAAAAATTTCAAATTCCAAGTTCCAAACTCCAAATAATGGATTCTGAGATTTGTATATTGGAATTTTTAATTGTTATGATGGGTCTACCAAAAATAAAGGTTGATCAAATTCTACAGGAGAAGCATCATCCACTAGAACTTTTACAATTTTACCTGAAACTTCAGATTCAATTTCATTGAAAAGTTTCATTGCCTCAATAACGCAAAGTACATCACCTTCAGAAATAGCCTGTCCTACTTCTACAAATAGAGGTTTGTCTGGAGAAGGTTTTCTATAAAATGTTCCTATTATTGGCGATTTAATTGTTATATATTTAGAATCATCATCTGCTTGAACTGTAGGTGTTACAGTTGATGCTTCCGTAATTCCCACTGGTTGAGATACTATTTCGGCAGCCTGTGGCATTTGATTTACCACTGGGGCTTGCTGTATTATTGTGGTTTCAGAATCTGATCCTGTTTTAATGGTGATTTTTATATCGTCCATTTCTAGTTTAACCTCAGTTGCGCCAGATTTTGCCACAAATTTGATTAAGTTTTGAATCTCTTTTAAATCCATAATTAAGCTATTTAGTTTTGTTAGTTTTGTTAAGAATTATAGGCCCATTTTAAATAAATGGATCCCCAAGTAAATCCTCCTCCAAAGGTAGCAAATATAATATTGTCTCCTTTTTTTAATTGGGATTCGTAATCGTGTAATAATAACGGAAGTGTTGCTGAAGTGGTATTTCCATACTTTTCAATATTCATCATTACTTTGTCTTTCTCTATATTTATTCTATTGGCCGTTGCATCAACAATGCGTTTATTTGCCTGATGTGCTGTTAACCAAGTAATGTCTTCTTTTGTAAGATTATTGCGTTCTAAAATTTTTAAAACAACATCTGCCATATTAGATACCGCATTTTTAAATACTGTTCTTCCGTCTTGGAAAACGTACTGTTGTCCTTTTTCAAGAGATTCTTTAGTCATTGGATACAATGAGCCTCCATAGGTTGCTTGTAAAAACTCTCTCCCCGAACCATCACTTCTAAGATATTCGTCTTGCAGCCCTAAGTCTTCATTATTTGGTTCAAATAAAACGGCTCCTGCACCATCTCCAAAAATGATACACGTTGCTCGATCTTCATAATTAATAAAAGAAGAATTTTTATCTGCTCCAATTAAAAGTACATTTTTATATCTTCCTGATTCTATATACTTCGCTGCGGTTGACATGCCAAACAAAAAACTAGAACAAGCCGCTTCCAAATCAAATGAAAAAGCATTAACTGCGCCTATTTGAGTTGCTGTAAAAGCTGCGGTTGAAGCTGCTTTCATATCGGGTGTTGCTGTTGCAACAATAACAAGTTCTATATCTTTAGGGTTTATTCTGCGTTTGTTAATTAAATCTTGTGCGGCATTAATGGCTAAAAATGAAGTTCCTTTACCTTCTTCTTTAAGTATTCTACGCTCCTTTATTCCTGTTCTAGAGGTAATCCATTCATCATTTGTGTCTACCATTGTTTCCAAAATTTGGTTGGTCAACACATAATCTGGCACATATGCGCCAACAGCTGTAATTGCTGCTGTGATTTTACTCATAGTTTAGTTTTAGTTTGAACAAAAAATCATCAAAATAGACATGAAACAGTCAAAAAAATGATGAAAATACTCTTTTTTGATCAAATATGGTGCAAAATAGGTTGTTTTTGACTTCTATAAAAATATATCATATAAAAAAAACGCTCACTAGTGAGCGCTTTATATATGCGTGCATAATAATTATGCTAAATTTTCTTCTTTTTCAGAGTTGTCAATTAACACCTGACCTCTATAATAAAGCTTTCCTTCGTGCCAGTGAGCTCTGTGGTATAAGTGTGCTTCTCCTGTAGTAGGACACGTTGCAATTTGTGGTACAGTTGCTTTATAATGTGTTCTTCTCTTATCTCTTCTGGTTTTTGAGATTTTTCTTTTAGGATGTGCCATATTCTATATTATTTATCCGTTAATAATTTTTTTAATGTGTTCCAACGAGGATCAATCTCTTCGTTTTCTTTTTTATCTTCTAACCCTTTCGGGCTTAATTCTTCTAACTTATCAAGTATGTCTGAATTTAATGTTCCATCTTCTACTCCTGGATGCACCTTTTTAAAAGGTACTGATAGAACAATTAACTCATATATATATTGCGCAATATTAATTTCATATTCTGCATATGGTAAAATTAATATATCTTCGTTTTCATTATTAAACACTTCCCCAAAATTAACCACTAAATTAAAATCATTATTAACTTGTTGATTAAATGGCTCGTTGGTTAAATCGCAATTTACATTAATTGTCCCTGATACTTCAAACTGTAATTCTAATAAGGTTGTTTTTTTATTTAAAACAACATTTACATCTAGTTTAGCATCATTAAACTCGTCATACTCAAAATGATCAAAGAACTTTTTATCTGTCTTATATTCAAAACAATGCTCTCCTAGCTTTAATCCTACAAATTGAATTGTATAGTCTTTCAATTGCTTCATCATCACATTTATTTCGAGCGTGCAAATATATAAAATTTTATTTAGCTAATTACAGTTATAAACATTTTTTTGTTTATATCTTTTGTGTTTGTTTTTTCAACGGATTAGCATTCAGTTTTTCAAATGTATTTCTATTTTTATAGATTTGAATTCCTGTAAATAATGCTTCTTTAAAAGAACTTGCATCTGCCATTCCTTTTCCCGCTATTTCGTATGCTGTTCCATGATCTGGAGATGTTCTAATCCTATCTAATCCTGCTGTAAAATTAACACCTTGTCCGAAAGATAATGTCTTAAAAGGAATAAGGCCTTGGTCATGATATGACGCAACAATGGCATCAAAACTTTTGTAATTACTAGACCCAAAAAAACTATCGGCTGCATAAGGCCCAAAAACCAACTTGCCAGTATCTCTAATTTCTTTTAGAGTTGGTCTTAAAATCAAATCGTCTTCTTCTCCAATAATGCCATTATCTCCAGTGTGTGGGTTTATTCCTAAAACTGCAATTTTAGGTCTTCTAATTCCGAAGTCCTTTACTAATGTGTTATAAATAGTGTCTATTTTTAATGTGATTAATTCTTTAGATATCTTGGATGCAATATCTTTTACAGGTACATGATCTGTAAGTAATCCTACCTTTAATGTTTCTGTTACCATAAACATAAGGCAGTTCCCTTTTAGCTCTTTAGCTAAATAATCTGTATGCCCAGGGAAATTAAATGTTTCAGATTGAATATTGTGTTTGTTTATTGGTGCAGTGACTAATATGTCAATATTCGCTGCTTTTAAATCTTTTGTAGCTGCTGTAAAAGATTTTATAGCATATTCGCCAATCTTTAAATCTTCTTTACCAAAATCTATATTTACATTATCCTTCCAGACATTAATAACGTTTACTTTTCCATGTAATGCCTGTTCTGGTTTTTGAATGCTATTTAAACTAATACCACTTTTGAAATGATTCTTTAAAAATGAAAGTGATTTTATTGACGCGTAGATTATAGGAGTGCAAAAATCAAGGATCCTTGCGTCTTCAAATGTTTTCAGAATTATTTCCCCTCCTATTCCATTAAGATCTCCTATAGAAATGCCAACTTTAATTTTTTCTTCTTTTTTCATTAAAAAATGATACGTTTTGTTTGTAATTTTGATACTGCAAATTTAACTAAATAAACCATATCATGTTTACTGGAATTATTGAAGATTTGGGCGTAGTAAAACATATAAAAAAAGATTTAAATAATCTACATATCACTATTAAGAGCGAACTAACTCCTGAGTTAAAAATTGACCAAAGTATTTCTCATAACGGTATTTGTTTAACGGTTGTCGATTTAAAAACGGAAACTTATACGGTAACCGCAATTAAAGAAACATTAGACAAAACCAATCTTACTAGCCTTAAAATTAATGATACTGTTAATTTAGAAAGATCACTAAAAATAGGAGATCGACTTGATGGTCATATCGTGCAAGGCCATGTTGATCAAATTGGCACCTGTATTAATGTAGAAGAAGAAAACGGAAGTTGGCTATATACTTTTGAATATGATGATAGATTAGGGAATATCACTATTGAAAAGGGTTCGATTACCGTAAATGGTGTTAGCTTGACCATTGTTAATTCAAAGAAAAATACGTTTAGTGTTGCCATTATCCCATATACATACCTGCATACTAATTTCAATTCTTTTAAAAAAAATACTTTAGTAAACTTAGAATTTGATGTAATAGGAAAATATGTTGCTAGGTTGCAGGAAAAATAAAATTTTAATAAGTCTTTTTATCTTTTATTGAGGTTAGCTTTTTATAAATGCCATACAAGAGTCCTAAAACCAAAATAAATATAACTGCTCCATCTATAGGAAGTCCTGGAGGTGGAGGTGGCGCTGGTGGTGGTGGTTCCTGAGTTGCGGACACAACAACGGTGAAAACAAATAATATTGGGGCAAATGTCATTTTGTTTTTGGTGTTATTTTAACGTAAAAGTATGAAAAAAAGCCAGTTATCAAAATAATTGACACATAAATCATCTTTGAAACACAAAAAGCATCGACAAAATGCACGTTTCCTTTAGAAATTGACACAGTACTTAAATTATTTTAAAGAATTCTCTCATTATAAGAAAACTCTTTCTTTATCCCTTTATTGCACGAAAATAAAGTATTAACTCCCTTTCTACAAAACATTTTAAAGTTTTATTTATTTGAGCCTCAATTATGTCGGCTTAACTTTTCTTATTTATAAGATGCTTAAATGAAAAAAAGTAACAAAAAAACACTAAATTTCATTTGTCAATTAATCTAGATAAGGATTTATTTAACTTTAATTTGTTTATCCCATGTTTAACCTAAACAAAATAAAAAAACCTCACATCTCTGTAAGGCTTGATTTTAAAGGTGGTCCCACATGGGCTCGAACCATGGACCCCCTGATTATGAGTCAGGTGCTCTAACCAACTGAGCTATAGGACCAAATTAGGGTGCAATATTAACACTTATTTTAAAACTCCACAAGAAAATTATTCTTTATTAACACGCTCCTGACATAGCTCTATTAGTACGCCATTAGTTGATTTTGGATGTAAAAACACAACTAATTTATTGTCAGCCCCTTTCTTGGGTTTTTCATTAATAACTACAAATCCTTCGCTTTGTAATCGCTTTATTTCCTGATGTATATCGTCAACATCAAAAGCAATATGATGAATACCTTCTCCTTTCTTGTTTATAAATTTTGCTATTTGACTATCTTCATCGGTGGCTTCCAGTAATTCTATTTTATTGTTACCTACCTTAAAAAAAGATGTTTTAACACCTTCGCTCTCTACGTTTTCAATCTTATAATGTGATTCACCAAAAAGTTTTTCAAACAAAGTATTTGATGTTTTTATGTCTTTTACAGCAATTCCTATGTGTTCAATTTTGTTTATCATCTTACAAATTTAACTTAAAACCCTAATGTTTTAAAGTATTACTAATGAAAAATCTTATTTTTGCGTTATGGAAATCCATAATGGATATTTTTGACAGATAGATAATTAGTTATTACAAAAATTTATTTGCTTAATACCACCAAAATTGATTAAAATGGGAGAAAGTCACAGACAGAAAAAAATAGCTTCAGTATTACAGCGTGATTTGGTTGAGGTGCTTCAAGGTGCAGCAACTCAAGGGGGAATGCGTGGTATTATTATTTCGGTAACCAAAGTAAATGTTACTGTAGATTTGTCTATCGCTAAAGTGTATTTGAGTATTTTCCCTGTTGATAAAGGCGAGGAATTATTAGAAGGCATCTCCTCCAATGCTACATTAATCAAGCATGAATTAGCGCAAAGAACCAGACATCAACTGAGACGTATGCCTAAATTAGTATTCTTTATTGATGATTCTTTAGAATATATTGACCAAATTGAGCGCTCTTTAAAAGGTTTGGACAACCCTCTTGATAATACCGATTTACTGAATAAAAGAAAAAAAACATAATTATTTTTTAATGGTTATTTTGAACATTCGTTTTGTCATTATTTATCATAATAATATTAAATTGTGAATGTTTCATTGTACATAGCCAAACGTTACTTGCTTTCTAAAAGCAGTAATAATGCTATAAATATCATTACTATAATTGCTGCTATTGGTGTAATAATAGGTTCGGCTTCTTTATTTATTGTGCTTTCAGGGTTTGCTGGTTTAAAAGATTTTAGTTTACAATTTTCTTCTTTGGTTGACCCCGATTTAAAAGCTATTGCTTCTCAAGGAAAGTCATTTACTTTTACACAAGACCAACTGAATCAAATACATGATTTGGACATAATCTCTTATTCAAAGGTTATTGAAGAACGTGTGGTTTTAAATTTCAACAATAAAAATCTTGTTGTTAACCTTAAGGGTGTTGATGAGAACTATCCAAAGTCTACTATTGATTATATTCTTGTACAAGGGCAATGGTTTGAACCTAATACAGATCAAATTGTTGCGGGTTGGGGTGTTTCTAATAATTTATCGTTTGGCGTTTTTGATTATGCTAAAACTATACGAATCTCTGTGCCGAAACCCGGAAAAGGACAAATTTCATCTATTAAATCTGCTTTCAACTCTATAAATGCAACAAATTCTGGTGTGTTCCAAATAAATGAAGATTTAGACAACTCTTATGTATATGCTAATTTAGAAACGGTTAAATATTTACTGAATTATAAGGATAATCAGGTAAGCGCCATCGAGTTTCAGGTAAGCAACCTTGAAGACATCGATACGGTGAGACAACGATTATACGATATTTTTGGGGATAACATTATTATTAAAACCAGAGCGCAGCTTAATGATGCTTTATATAAAATGCTAAACACTGAAAACTTAGCGGTATATTTAATATTTACATTGGTATTAATCATCGCGCTTTTTAATGTTATTGGCTCCATAATAATGATGATTCTAGATAAAAAGAAAAATCTAAACACTTTGTTTAATCTTGGTGTAACCCTAAAGGATATACGTCATATCTTTTTTTTACAAGGCAGTTTAATGACTGTTTTAGGTGGAGGATTAGGGTTATTGTTAGGTTACGTCATAATATTGCTTCAAGATGGGTTCTCTTTGATTATGATTACACCCTCTCTTCCGTACCCCGTAACTATTAAACCTATAAATTTTATAATTGTATTTGCTACAATATCAGTATTAGGAATATTAGCTTCTAAAATTGCATCATCTAGAATTTCTAAACAATTAATCACTACATTTTAAACAAATTGATAGTCTGAAAAATTATCTTCTACTTCATCAAAAACTGCAAAAACATCTTCTGCGTCATCACTTGTTACCATTTTTGTTCTGTATTCTTTAAAATGTGGAATACCTTTAAAGTAATTGGTATAATGACGCCTAGTTTCTAGAACACCTAAAGTTTCTCCTTTCCAATCAATCGCCATTTGTAAATGACGTCTGGCAGCTTCAACTCTTTCATGCATATTGATGGGTTTTAAATGCTCTCCGGTTTTAAAAAAGTGTTTTACTTGTTTAAAAAACCACGGATTGCCGATAGATGCACGTCCTATCATAGCGCCATCAAGACCATAGTTATCTCTCATATCTAAGGCTTTTTCAGGTGTGTCAACATCGCCATTCCCAAAGATAGGGATGTGCATTCTTGAGTTGTTTTTCACTTCGGCAATTGGTGCCCAATTGGCTTCTCCTTTATACATTTGTGCACGCGTACGCCCATGAATTGCAATAGCCTTACAGCCTACGTCTTGTAACCGTTCAGCAACTTCAACGATTTTTATGGAATCATGATCCCAGCCTAAACGGGTTTTTACAGTAATAGGAAGATGCGTGTGCTTTACCATTTCTTTGGTAAGGGTCTCCATTAAATGAATATCCTTTAAAATACCTGCGCCTGCGCCTTTAGAAACTACCTTTTTAACAGGACACCCAAAGTTAATATCAATTATATCCGGATTAGATTTTTCTACAATCTCAATTGATTTGAGCATACTATCAAGATTGGCGCCAAAAATTTGAATCCCTACAGGGCGCTCTTTTTCGTAAATATCTAGCTTCATAGTGCTCTTAACAGCATCCCGAATTAAACCCTCGCTAGAAATAAATTCAGTGTAAACAATATCCGCGCCTTGCTCCTTACATAGCGCCCTAAAAGGAGGGTCACTAACATCCTCCATTGGTGCTAACAATAAAGGGAAATCGGGGAGCTCTATGTTCTCAATTTTTACCAATATAAATGCTTTTAACTCAAACTAAAACTTTACCTCAACGGTCATGTTTTTTCCATCTCTAAGCACTTCTACTTTTGTTGTGTTTCCTGCTTCAAAAACTGACAAGGCTCTCATATAACTCATCATATCTACAACAGTACTATCGCCTAGCTTTACAATAACGTCTCCTTTTTGTAATCCTGCCTTTATTGCAGGCCTATCTTCACTTACACCATCAATTCGCATGCCTTTTCCATCAAATAAATAATCTGGAATAACACCTAGTCCTACTTTAAATCTTGGTGTTTCCTCACTTTCATTTTTAGTTTTTCTAAAGGCTAATTTTCCGTTATTGTCTAAATCAGAAATGATATCAAAAATATAGTTTGAAATACGCTCTATGCCTTCATAATTCACCTTATCAAAATCGTCGCTAGGTTTATGATAATCTTCATGCTGTCCTGTGAAAAAATGCAATACAGGAATATCTACTAAATAAAACGAGGTGTGGTCAGACGGTCCAACGCCAGATTCGTTCTCAATAATTTTAAACGACTTATTATTAGCCATGAGTACTTGCTTGAAAATTGGAGATGTTCCAACCCCATAAACCGCTAGGGTACTATCGGCTTTTAAACGACCAACCATATCCATATTTATCATATAGTTAATGGAATCGGTAGAAATAGTGGCGTTTTTAGCAAAATAATTAGATCCTAACAGCCCCATTTCTTCTCCTGAAAAAGCCATAAATAAATAATTATTATTGGTGTTTGCCTCTCTTAATTTGCTTGCTAAATTCAACATAAGTCCCACGCCACTTGCATTATCATCAGCGCCATTATGTATAGCTTTATCTTCACCTCTATAAAGTGACCCTTCATTGCCAAATCCCAAATGGTCATAATGAGCGCCAATAACAATGGTTTGTTTGGCATTGTTATCGATAAACCCTAAAACATTTCGCCCCGTAATAGTACTATCAGAGTTCATTGATGTGTACTTAACTTCAGAATGTGGATCAGTTTTAGGTTTAAACGTAAAGTCTTGAAAATAGCCATCGGTTCCTTTTCCCTCAAGACCAAGATCTTTAAACCGTTTTGCAATATAATCTGCTGCTGCTTTTTCTCCGGCTGTACCTGTTCCTCTTCCTTCAAGTTTATCATCTGCTAAAAAAGAGACATCCTCTTTTATTTTATTTTCTGGTTTATAGGTTGTATTACATCCTAAAAGTGCTGTAAAAAAAACTAGAATTAGTATTTGTTTCATGTTATTAATATTAATTTTGTTAAAAATACTAATTATTGTAATGATGAGGTATATCTATATTGTGTTATTTATTTTTGTGGCATTTTCTTGTAAAAATGAAAAAACCAAAACCATAAAAGAAAACGGTGTTAGCAAACAAAACACAAACGCTTTAATCTTTCCTGAAGAGACCCATTTTAAATCAATGCGTCAAGTTACTTTTGGTGGTGATAACGCTGAAGCGTATTGGAGCTTTGACGATAAACAGATTATTTTTCAATCTAATAACAAGGCTTGGGGTGTAAATTGTGATCAAATGTTTTTAATGAATGCAGATGAAACCTTTGATAATACTATTCCGCCAATGATTAGTACTGGTAAAGGAAGAACAACATGTGCTTATTTCTTGCCAGATAATAAACAATTTGTATATGGCTCTACACATTTAGCAGGAGATGAATGTCCTGATGCCCCTTTGCGAAAAGAGGGGAAATATGTGTGGCCAATTTATGAGAGCTATGATATTTTTGTGGCAGATCTTGAAGGAAACATCTCTAATCAACTTACAAATGAACCTGGTTATGACGCAGAAGCTACTGTATCTCCGCAAGGCGATAAAATCGTATTCACATCAATGCGAAGTGGCGATTTAGAGTTATACACCATGAATATTGATGGTACAGATGTAAAACAAATTACTAATGAATTGGGTTATGATGGTGGCGCTTTCTTTTCTCCAGATGGCACTCAATTAATTTTTCGTTCCTCAAGACCAAAAACCGCCAAAGAGATTGCAGCGTACAAAGACCTATTAGCCGAAGGCTTAGTACAACCAACAGAAATGGAATTGTTTATTTGTAATGCCGATGGTAGCAATTTACGACAACTTACTCATCTTGGAAACGCGAATTGGAGTCCATTTTTTCACCCTAGTGGAAAGAAAATTTTATTCTCCTCTAATTTTGAAGCAGAACGCGGTTTCCCTTTTAATTTATATTTAATTGATTTGGATGGTAAGAATCTAGAACGTGTTACACATGGAGAAACCTTTGATGCATTCCCTGTATTTTCTAATGATGGGAAGAAGCTTATTTTTTCCTCCAATAGAAATAATGGTGGTGGTCGTGATACCAATTTATTTATTGCAGAATGGAAAGACTAAAAGGCTTTTCGTTTTGTAATAATAAATTTAGTGACTGTTTTCGTTGCCCAATCGTTCTCTTTCTTCTACAGAAGAAGAGTGATCTTTTGTAGATAATTTTGTGTTTCCAAAATTATATCTAAATCCTAGTTTTACATATCTATTATCTAAGTTATCATACAATGTATTATCTTGATTTAGAAATTTAGTGGTTACAAAAACATCTTGTTCGTTAAATAAATCTGAAATTATTAAAGACACACTTCCCTTGCCTTTAAGCATTGTTTTTCTAATCGATAAATCACTCATTAATCTTGAATTTACAATCTGAAATCCCTGTACGTTTTTACCAACATAGGTCATGGTGAAATATGCAGTTAAACTATTGTCCTTTAGAAAAGAAACGTTATTGGTAAAGTTAGTGTAGTTAGCCCATCTATCTCGACTAATGGTATTATTTAAAAAGGTTCCGTTGTCATTATAGTTATAAAAGGATGTGCCTATATATACCGTCCATTTGTCAACAATATTAAAATAAGCTTCAAAATCTAAACCTATTTCTTCAGTATAATTAATGTTTAATGAGGTGTAGGTTAAGATGTTGGTGTCATTGTCCTGAATTGGAATTTGAAAAACATTATTTTTATATTTTTTATAATAGGCTTCTATAGTAAAAATATTATTAATGGAAACCCCTAATTTTATATTACTCGTGTAAACAGGCTGTAAATTGGGGTTTCCTGTTACAACTGTGTTATCATTTAAAAAATATTTAAATGGGTTTAAATAGGTGTAATCTGGCCGTGTAATACTGCGTTTGTAATTTGTGTAGATACTCACTTTGTCTGAAGCTTTAAAGCTAAGGTTTGCTGTTGGAAACCACTCTAAATAATCTTGATTATTATTTTGGTCTGTAGAAACAGACATGGCTTTTATTACTGTTTGTTCTACTCTCAATCCTGAGCTTAAACTCCATTTCTCCCATTGTTTATCATAACTTAAATACGCAGCATATACTGTTTCGTCATAATTAAAGAAATCTGTATTATCAATATTTAAAACTTCGGTATTCCCAATAATATCATTTTGAATATTATCGCTTTTAGATTTTACGTTTGAAAACTTAACGCCTGTTTCAAAAGATGAGGAGTCATCAATAGGTAAACTATAATCTAGTTGTGAAGTAATTATTTCATTGTCTTGTGTTGATCTTGTATTAAAGGCATTATTTACAAAAAAAGAGTCGTTCCCTAAAAAATAATCGGTTTCTACATCTTGTCTGCTTTTATAATCATAATTTGTGTAGTGCGAGTTAAAATAAAGTTTAGCATTGTCCTTATTAAATGTATGTACGTAACCCAAATCAAAACCTAAATTGTTTTTTTTGTCTTTAGATAAATTGTTCGAATTAAAACTCGCAATTTCATTACTAATAATTGGAGTAATTTGTGTATTACTTTTCGTTATTCGCTTAAAATAAGGTAAAAACTGAGTGTTTGCTGATAGATTTAATGTGTTATTATTATTAAAATCCCAATCAAAATTTAAGTTGAAATTATGTGTTTCTGTCCATGTATTTCTATCCAGATCTGAAACCCATTGTTGGTCTGGGTAGTTAATAGTGGTTCTTTCTACGCGATCAACTTTCTTATTGTTATAGCTATAGTTTGCATATACACTTATCTTTTTTCCTTTAAAATAATTGGACATACCATAATTTGTCTTTGGGAAAACCCCTTGGGTATAATTACTAAAAACACTACCGTTATATCCGGAAATCAAGTTTTTTGCCATTATAATACTCAACACAACACCGCTCTCTGCGCCATAGCGAGCTGGTGGATTTGTAATCACTTCAATGGCTTTAATATTTGAAGCTGATGTGCCTTCTAATAACTCTGCTATTTCATTTGCTGATATGTGTACTTTTTTATCATTAATGTATACTGTTGGGATTGTATTCTTTATCGTTATTTTATTGTCCAAAACTAAAACGCCAGGAGTATTTCTAAGCACCTCCATCATGTTGCCCTCGCTTAACGCTGTTTTTTCTACATTAAATACTAGCCTATCTACTTCGCGTGTTAATGTTGGTTTTTTATAGGTAATTTGTATTTCGGAAAGCGTTTCAACAGATTCTTTTAAAACGATTAAAGGGATTTGCAAATCTCCGCTAACTGTAATATTACTATAGTTGTCCTCATAACTAATAAAACTCGCTTTAATAATGTACTTATTTGCTGCTACATTGTTAAAACCAAACTCCCCTTCTTCGTTAGAAGTCGTTCCAGAAACTATAGTTGAATCTTGTGCTTTTAAAAGTAAAATATTAGCATATGCTATCGGGTTGTTAGCCTCATCTTTTATATTGCCAGAAACAGTAAATGTTTGAGACCACATTAAAGTTGTACTAAATAAGAGTGTTAATACACAAAAATATTTCTGAATCACTTGAAATTATCCCATTTAAAATGCAAACATATAATATTTAATTCATATAGGTTTACGGAAAAACAGTAGTTTCCAATAAAACACTAGTAAAATAGGGTGAAAAATAAATAAACTCCTGTTTAATTTAGAATGCTCTCAGATTTTAAATGGTATAAATTTGTGTATTTTTGCAGTCTGGCAGAAATAGCCTCAATTTAGCATACATGAAAAAGATTAGAAATTTCTGCATAATCGCACATATTGACCACGGAAAAAGCACACTCGCTGATCGCTTGTTAGATATTACAGGCTCAGTCACTGAACGTGAAAAACAAGACCAGCTTTTGGATACCATGGATTTAGAAAGAGAACGTGGTATTACCATAAAGTCTCATGCTATTCAAATGGACTATACGTATAAGGGTGAAGAGTATATTCTCAATCTTATTGACACGCCTGGTCACGTCGATTTTTCCTATGAAGTATCACGCTCTATCGCCGCCTGCGAAGGTGCTTTATTAATCGTAGATGCTGCACAAAGTATACAGGCGCAAACGATTTCTAATTTATATTTAGCCTTAGAAAACGATTTGGAGATTATTCCTGTTCTTAATAAAATAGATTTACCCAGTGCAAATCCTGAAGAAGTTACTGATGATATTGTGGACTTATTAGGTTGTAATCCTGAAGAAATTATTCATGCAAGTGGTAAAACTGGATTTGGAGTTGAAGACATTCTTACTGCTGTAATAGAACGTATTCCGGCACCTAAAGGGAATCCTGATGAATCATTGCAAGCCTTAGTTTTTGATTCTGTTTACAATCCTTTTAGAGGTGTAGAAACTTATTTTAGAGTCATTAATGGTTCTATAAAAAAGAATCAGCAAATAAAATTTATTGCAACTGGTAAAACATATTCAGCTGACGAGGTTGGAACGCTTAAATTGAGTCAGGTTGTAAAACAAGAAATAAAAACTGGAGATGTTGGTTACTTAATTACGGGTATTAAAGACGCTCGCGAAGTAAAGGTTGGGGATACTATTACAGACGCTAAACATCCTACGACTAATGCTGTTGAAGGCTTTGAAGATGTAAAACCAATGGTGTTTGCGGGAATTTATCCAGTTGATACTGAAGATTATGAAGAGCTTCGTAACTCCATGGAGAAATTACAACTTAATGATGCCTCATTGGTCTTTACTCCTGAAAGTTCTGCGGCTTTAGGCTTTGGTTTCCGTTGTGGCTTCTTAGGTATGTTACACATGGAAATTATCCAAGAGCGTTTAGAGCGTGAATTTAACATGACTGTAATTACTACAGTACCAAACGTATCGTACCATGCATTTACAAGAAAACATCCTAACGAACCTATAATAGTAAATAATCCAACCGATTTACCAGACCCTTCTGGCTTGGAGCGTGTTGAAGAGCCTTACATTAAAGCAACTATTATTACAAAATCTGATTTTGTGGGTAATGTAATGTCCCTTTGTATTGAAAAAAGAGGATTGATTACCAATCAGACGTATTTGACTACGGAACGTGTTGAGTTAACTTTTGATATGCCTTTGGCTGAAATTGTTTTTGATTTCTACGATCGCTTAAAAACTGTTTCTAAAGGCTATGCTTCTTTTGATTACCATCCTATCGGTATGCGAACTTCTAAATTAGTACGTGTAGATATTTTATTAAATGGGCAGACTGTCGATGCGCTTTCTGCCTTAATTCATGCTGATAATGCACATAATATTGGTAAAAAAATGTGTATTAAATTAAAGGAATTAATCCCAAGACAACAATTTGACATTCCTATTCAAGCCGCTATTGGTGCTAAAATTATTTCTCGTGAAACCATAAAAGCGCTGCGTAAAGATGTAACCGCAAAATGTTATGGAGGTGATATTTCTCGTAAACGTAAACTTCTTGAAAAACAGAAAAAAGGAAAGAAGCGTATGCGTCAAGTTGGTAATGTAGAAATACCTCAGCAAGCGTTTATGGCAGTGTTGAAACTGAATGATTAGATAAATTCCT
>UOEB01000304.1_pt1 | contig 32007 bp, 28 predicted proteins | sample 1989961 | NCBI WGS metagenome assembly UOEB01 (sample SAMEA4712198, study PRJEB27164) | hydrothermal vent metagenome | biome: marine basaltic hydrothermal vent biome; feature: marine hydrothermal vent; material: mineral | place: Pacific Ocean | collected 2011-06-14/2011-07-23 | depth 1691 m | reverse complement strand
GAACTGTATTATTTTGATGACAAACTTTACATATTAGGTGGTTATTTTGAAAACGAATACTCTAAAACTCCATCAAGAAATTTATATAGTATTCACTTAAGTGAATTTAAAAAAACTGCAATTAATAAATCAAAAACTCTAGTCCTAATTAAACAAAACCAATAAGTGAAATTCAAAATTAGCCGTCACAACACACTTGATGCAGAATCCATTTATTTATTTGTAGATTATGAATCAATCCCGATAGTTATCGTGATAGCAGATATTCGCTGATAAAGCCTGTATTAAATCATAGAAATCTGCGTCATCTGCGTTCTGTTTTTTTTGTATATTTGTGTATCATTCAAATATTATGACAACAATCTCTTTTGACGAAAATATAAATATTACTAAATTCAAGTTCAAAACATTAGAGGATTTTCAGATATATTTAGTCCAAAAACTTCAAAAATCCGAATTAAGTTCGGCTCATAAAAAAGTTATTAAAAGCCGTTTAAATGAAACTGAACAGAATCCTGATAATTTTATTTCTTTTGATAAATTAAAATCTTCTATTAAAAGAAAGTAATGTACCAAATACAAATTCGTGTTCTTGCTTTTGAAGACATTCAACAAGCAGTTGATTATTACGAAGAAAAAGCTTCACATATTACAGACAAATTCCTTGAACATCTTTATTTAGAAATTAATGTTATTCAAGAAAATCCAGAGTTGTTTCAAAAGAAATATCTTAACACTCGTGTTCGTTATATAAAAGGGTTTCCTTTTGGTATTCATTATGTTTTAAGAAAGCAAACTATAATAGTTTTAGCTGTATTACACACTAATAGAAACCCAAGTATTGGAAAAAAGCGATAAATCAAGCACATTAAAAGACTTCTACTTTTTTGAGAAATAATTATGAAAATTCAAATCAACTGTCTTTCCGCACTTGATGCGGAATCCACAAAGACTCAAAATTGATTCCTTACCGATAACTATCGGGATTGACAGGAATGATAAAAAGCAACTATAATCCTTCTTTATTTTACTTAAATTTGTTGCAAGAAATTTAAATTAAAGATGTACAAAAAATTTATTTTAATCTTATCATTTCTTACTTTTTCAATAAGTTATGGACAATATGATTGGACACCTGGTAAATTGGTTTTAAAGAATGGGCAAACACTAAAAGGATTAATTAAACTTCCAAGTGGTTCTAATAGTTTTATTTCAATGGGTAAATCAAAATTGCAGTTTAAAAAGAACAAAAAAAGTAGTAAGAAAAAGTTTGGTGAAACTCAAGTTAATAAAGTATTCTTTTTTGGAATATCAAATTCTGAAATTGGTTATTATGAGTACGTAGCAATTTCTCGAAAAAGAAAGGCCTTATTTAAATTAATAATAAACGGAAAAGCAAAATTATATACTAGAACAGTTAGAGTTACTACAAACATTGGTTTTCAAGATAAAGACAATTTGTATGGACAAAGCAGGTATGCAGAGGTAAAGGAATTTTATGTTATTCGAGAAAGAGAAACAGTTGCAACACGGTTAATAGGCTCTAAATCTTTAAATTCATTTAAACAACACGCTTTAAATTATTTTTCTGATTGTAAAGATTTATCTTCATACATAAGTGATGATTTATATGAAGAATACGATATAAGAGAATTAATTAATGATTATAATATCCTTTGCAACTAAAAAACTTAGCATAAGCAATTGATTCTTTTTAGATTATTAAGCACATTAAATGATTCCCGCTTGCTCGGGAAATAAATATGAAATTCAAAATTAAATCAGAGTTCAGTCCAACAGGAGACCAACCAGAAGCTATACAACAGCTTACAAAGGGTATTCACTCTAACGAAAAATACCAAACACTTTTGGGTGTAACAGGTTCTGGTAAAACATTTACAGTCGCCAATGTGATTCAAGAAATACAACGTCCTACGTTAGTTTTAGCACATAATAAAACCTTGGCAGCGCAATTGTATTCTGAATTTAAACAATTCTTTCCTGAGAATGCTGTTGAGTATTTTGTGTCGTATTACGATTATTACCAACCAGAGGCCTATATTCCAGTGTCTGGAGTGTATATAGAAAAAGATTTGTCCATAAACGAGGAAATTGAAAAAATGCGATTAAGTGCAACCTCATCGCTTCTTTCTGGTCGTCGTGATGTATTGGTAGTGGCTTCCGTATCTTGTATTTATGGTATTGGGAATCCTATAGAATTTCAAAAAAATGTCATCACCTTAAAACGCGACCAAGTTATTTCAAGAACAAAACTGTTACATCAACTCGTTCAGAGTTTGTATTCGCGTACTGAAGCCGATTTTAATCATGGAAATTTCAGAATTAAGGGAGATACGGTAGATATTTTTCCAAGTTATGCCGATGATGCCTTTAGAATCCATTTTTTTGGAGATGAAATTGAAGATATTGAAGCCTTTAATATTCAAACCAATGAAATTATTGAAAAATATGACAGGCTCACCATTTATCCTGCGAATATGTTTGTAACCTCTCCTGATGTGTTGCAAAATGCCATTCATGACATTCAAGAAGATATGGTAAAACAAGTGGATTATTTTAAAGAAATTGGCAAACATCTGGAAGCAAAGCGTCTTAAAGAGCGTACTGAATTTGATTTGGAAATGATTCGCGAATTGGGTTATTGTTCTGGTATCGAGAATTATTCGAGGTATTTAGATGGCAGAGAACCTGGAACAAGACCATTTTGTTTGCTCGACTATTTTCCTGATGATTATTTAATGGTAGTTGATGAAAGTCATGTTACTATTTCACAGGTACACGCTATGTATGGAGGCGATAGAAGTCGCAAAGAAAATTTGGTGGAATATGGATTTAGATTACCCGCAGCTATGGATAATCGTCCTTTAAAATTTGAAGAATTTGAAGCGATACAGAATCAGGTTATTTATGTAAGTGCCACTCCTGCTGATTATGAGCTTCAAAAAACCGATGGCATTTTTGTTGAACAAGTCATACGTCCTACAGGACTTTTAGATCCTGAAATTGAAGTGCGCCCAAGTTTAAACCAGATAGACGATTTAATTGAAGAAATACAGCTACGCGTAGAAAAAGACGAACGTACTTTAGTAACTACTCTTACAAAACGTATGGCTGAAGAGCTTACTAAATATTTAACTAGAATTAACGTGCGTTGTCGCTACATACATAGTGATGTAGATACTTTAGAGCGTGTAGAAATTATGCAAGATTTACGTAAAGGCATTTTTGATGTTCTCGTCGGTGTAAATTTATTACGCGAAGGCTTAGATTTACCTGAAGTATCTCTAGTAGCAATTTTAGATGCAGACAAAGAAGGTTTTTTACGTTCTGCACGTTCTTTAACTCAAACAGTTGGTAGAGCTGCACGACATTTACATGGAAAAGCAATTATGTATGCTGATAAAATTACCAAAAGCATGCAAAAAACTATTGATGAAACTAATTACAGACGTGAAAAGCAAATTGCTTATAATATCAAAAACAATATTACACCAAGAGCCATTATTAAAAGTCTAGATAATGCGCTCACAAAAAATTCGGTAAGCACATATTATTATGAACTAGAAGCACAAAAAGCTGCTGAACCCGAAAGTGAGTACTTAACAAAACCTCAACTAGAAAAGAAAATTAAAGATAGACGTAAACTTATGGAACAAGCAGCAAAAGAACTAGACTTTATGCTCGCTGCCAAAGTAAGAGATGAAATTAAGGCTTATCAAACCAAACTAAATCAATTAAAAGTATAAGTTTATCTATAAAAATACAGTTTAGTTATATTGTGTTTTAAATATATCAATCAAGAAATCTGGAGGGATAATTTTATATGGAAAACTTTCCATTAAATCCAGTACTTTATTAATAGCTTCATGACCAAGACCCATTCTAAGTCCAAAATTATGAAGTCTTATTAAATCTTTTTCTGCAATAACCTCATCTAAATGCATTAGTAAAACCAATCTGTGAAACTGTACAATACGTTCACTATGAGATTTTAAATGAATATGAGTTACGGGGTTATCTAATAAATAGTCAAAATCTTCACGAGTAATTTCCAATTGCTTAGCAACTCCACGTAAAAAATTATATTCTATTTCTTTAAGGCTATTATCAATTCGGGCGAATGCTATCATTTCTGAGAGCAAACTTAATTTTTCAACACGATTTATCATGGCCAAGGGTGAATTAATTATTGATTATATAAAATTAGCCATAATTACACTTTAATAATCGTTGATATAATGTAACTTATCGAAAATTTGACGTCATTTCATCGTCTTTTTATTGCTTTAAAGTGTTTTAAATACATAATTTATTGTTTCTCAATTATTTACGTTAAATCTATTGATATACTAAATCAAGTAACAATTCGTTTATTTCTTTCATTATTTATACTTTAATGATATGACCATACTTCTTTAGAAATATTTATTAGCAAACTAGAACATAGTTCTTAAAGTTGCTATTAAGTAAGAAATATGACATTAAAAAACTCCTAAGTATTTCTTAGGAGTTTTTAAGACTAATTCAAAATAGAAGATTTATTCTATTCTTCGGGTGTAACTCTTACTGGTACAACAAATATCTTGTCTACAGCATTTACTGCTGAAGGCAATTCATTATAGTTTAATCTACTTTTAATGAAACTTTCAATTTGTGTACTTTCAGAATCTACAGACAAAACAACCATTTCGTTGTTTTTGTTTAATGTAAGCGTTACATACGCTACAATTTCTTTCTCAACTAAAAATCTTGGGTTTCGTAATAGTTTAGCAACTTCATTAGTAATTACAGCTGTGTCAGCTTTTAAATCTTCAGAGGTTGTACTCGCAAAAAGTACGCTGTTAAATGTTAAAGCAACGACTAACAGAAATGCTTTGATTGTTCTCATAATTGTTCGTTTTTAAATTGATTGAAATAAAATGATTGATGTCTTATAGACTGTATCTAGATAGTAATTGTTACACCAACTACTACTAATTAACTATTGTTTAACGCTAATTAATAGTTTTTTAACACTGAGGAAGAAAAAGAATATCATAAAAAAAGAGCAATGTGAAAACATTGCTCTTTTTTTATGATATTCTTTTTTATTTAATTTAAAACTGCTTGTACTTTATCGGCAGCTTCTTGAAATTCTACAGCACTTTGTACATCGAGTCCAGAATTGTCTATGAGTTCTTTAGCAATATCAGCATTTGTGCCTTGCAAACGCACAATAATAGGAATCTTAATAGCGTCTCCCATATTTTTATAAGCATCTACAATACCTTGCGCAACACGATCACAACGCACAATACCTCCAAATATATTAATTAAGATGGCTTTTACATTAGGGTCTTTCAATATAATTCTAAATGCTATTTCAACGCGCTCAGCATCTGCTGTGCCTCCAACATCTAAAAAATTAGCTGGCTCTCCTCCTGCTTGTTTAATTAAATCCATAGTAGCCATTGCCAAACCTGCACCATTAACCATACAACCAACGTTTCCGTCAAGATCAACATAGTTAAGTCCAGCTTCTTTAGCTTCAACCTCAATGGGATTTTCTTCACGAACATCTCTTAAATCAATATAATCCTTATGACGATATAATGCATTATCATCAATGGTTACTTTGGCATCTACAGCCATTATTTTATTATCACTAGTTTTTAAAACCGGATTTATTTCAAACAATGATGCATCCGATTTATCATAAGCTTTATATAAAGCCATGACAAATTTTACCATCTCTTTAAATGCCATTCCAGACAGTCCTAAATTAAAAGCAATACGACGTGCTTGAAAAGGCAATAATCCAGTTGCTGGATCAATTTCTTCTTTAAATATTAAATGTGGCGTTTCTTCAGCAACAGTTTCAATGTCCATTCCTCCTTCGGTTGAATACATAATCATATTATGTCCTGTGCCACGATTTAACAATACAGACATATAAAATTCGTCAGTTTCACTTTCTCCAGGATAATACACATCTTCTGCCACTAAAACTTGATGTACTTTTTTGCCTTCAGCCGAAGTTTGAGGGGTAATCAATTGCATACCTATTATTTGGCCAGCTATAGTTTCAACCTCTCTCAAATTTTTAGCAAGCTTTACGCCGCCACCTTTACCACGTCCACCAGCATGTACTTGGGCTTTTATAACATGCCAACTCGTTCCTGTTTCATCAGTAAGTTGTTTTGCTGCAGCAACTGCTTCTTGAGCATTTTGGGCAACAATACCACGTTGTATGCGTACTCCAAAACTGCTTAATATATCTTTTCCTTGATATTCGTGTAAATTCATTTTGTGAAATTATTTTTGCTCTGCAAATGTAAACAACCTGAAACATTTAACCAATATTTTTTGGGTTCTATAATTATTCTATTTGAATATAAAATTTATAAAAAAAATGTGCCTTCTACTTAAAAAAAGGTTATAGTTTTGCCAAAACTTTATTTAAAATAAAGAGTACTAATAATTTTAACAACAATTATGCAAAACAATTAAATTTTAAGACCATGAAAAGTGAAACTTTATTAAACATTGCAAACGAATTTGGAAGCCCAATTTATGTGTATAACGCTCATAAAATTGAAGCGCAATATAAACGTTTAACTGCTGCATTTAATAAGGTGAAGAAGCTTAAGATAAATTATGCTGTTAAAGCTTTATCAAACATATCAGTCTTAAAATTTATGAATAGTCTTGGCGCTGGATTAGATACCGTTTCTATTCAAGAAGTAAAGCTTGGTTTGCATGCTGGATTTAAAGCTAAAGATATTATTTATACGCCTAATGGTGTGTCGCTTGAAGAAATCGAAGCCGTTGCTAAATTGGGTACACAAATAAATATTGATAATTTATCAATATTAGAACAATTTGGAAGTAAGCATCCGGAAATTCCTGTTTGTATTCGTATTAATCCACATGTAATGGCTGGTGGAAATACCAATATTTCGGTTGGTCATATTGATTCCAAGTTTGGTATTTCAATTCATCAAATTCCACATATATTACGTATTGTTGAAAACACAGGCATGCATATTAATGGTATCCATATGCACACAGGCAGTGATATTCTAGATATTGATGTATTTATATATGCTAGTGAAATATTATTTGAAACTGCCAAAAATTTTAAAGATTTAGAGTTTATAGATTTTGGCTCTGGTTTTAAAGTCCCATATAAAGAAGGTGATATTGAAACCAATATTGAAGAGTTTGGAGAAAAATTAACAACGCGTTTCAAAACATTTTGTAAAAATTATGGCCGTGAGATTACTTTGGCTTTTGAGCCAGGTAAATTTTTAGTGAGCGAAGCTGGTTTTTTCTTAGCTAAAGTAAATGCTATCAAACAAACAACATCAACTGTTTTTGCGCAAATAGATTCTGGTTTTAACCATTTAATAAGACCAATGCTTTATGGATCACAACATGAAATTGAAAATATTTCAAATCCAAAAGGCAAACAACGGTTTTACTCGATCGTAGGATATATTTGTGAAACAGATACATTTGCTAATAACCGAAGAATAGCAGAAATTAAAGAAGAAGATGTTTTAGCATTTAAAAACGCAGGTGCTTATTGTTTTACTATGTCAAGCAATTATAACTCTCGCTATCGTCCTGCCGAAGTTTTATGGTATAACGAAAAAGCACACCTTATAAGAAAAAGAGAAACTTTTAATGATTTATTGACCAATCAAATTTCAATTGAAATAGAACCTAAAAAGGTAGTTTAAAAAAGAAGGAAAAGATATTAGTTTAAGCGTTAGAATAAATCTAACGCTTTTTTTGTTTTTAAATTTTATAACCATTAAGATTGTATTTCTTTATATTTACAAAAGGTATAATGCAAACTAACTATCAAAACCAACCAAATGAGAGCACTAAAATTCGTTATCATAATTCTTTTAATATTTCCTAATTTCACTACAGCACAAAAAAGAAGTAAAAAAAGTAAAACTTCAATAACTATTGTTAACGATAAGGAATTTCACAATCTTAAATGGCGAAATATTGGACCTTTTAGAGGTGGTAGAAGTGTAACCTCAACAGGAGTCATTGGGCAACCACACACCTATTATATGGGAAGTACAGGTGGTGGTATTTGGAAAACTACTGATGATGGCATTACCTGGAAAAATATTTCTGATGGTTTCCTAAAAACAGGAACGGTTGGCGCTATTGCTGTTTCAGAAAGCGATACCAATGTTGTTATTGTTGGTATGGGAGAACATGCAGCACGTGGTGTAATGACTTCCATGGGAGACGGTGTTTATAAATCGACTGATGCTGGAAAAACATGGACACATATTGGTTTGGAAAATTCACGACACATTTCAGATATAATCATTCATCCTACAAATCCAGATATTATTTTTGTAACTGCTCAAGGTGCACAATATGGCTCTTCAAACGACAGAGGTGTGTATCGTTCACAAGATGGTGGAGTAAACTGGGAAAAAGTATTGTATGTAAATAGTACAACTGGAGCATCTTCCCTTTCAATGGATATGAATAATCCTAGAATTTTATATGCATCAATGTGGCAACACCAACGTTATGCTTGGACAATGACCTCTGGTGGCAAAGATTCAGGTCTATATAAATCAACTGATGGTGGAACAACTTGGAAAAAGATGGAAGAAGGTTTACCTAAAGCTTTTGGAAAATCTGGAATTTCAGTATCTCGCGCAAATTCTAATCGTGTTTTTGCAGTTATTGAAGCTGAAGGTAAAAAAGGAGGCGTCTATCGATCGGATGATGCTGGTAAAAAATGGCGTCAAATCAATTCTAATCGTGTAAATATTGCACGCTCTTGGTATTATATGGAGATTTTTGCTGATCCACAAAATGAGAATATAGTATATGTGCTTAATGCACCTGTAATGAAATCTATTGATGGTGGAAAAACATTTTCAAATGTTTCAGTGCCACATGGTGATAATCATCATTTATGGATTAACCCTTACGATAATACTAACATGATTAACTCTAACGATGGAGGTGCAAATATTTCATTTAATGGAGGAAAAAGTTGGAGCACACAACAAAATCAACCTACATCACAATTCTATCGTGTGATTACCGATAATTTAGTGCCCTATAATGTTTATGGTGGGCAGCAAGATAATTCGGCTATTGCTATTGCAAGTCGAACCAATGATTTTGGCATCGACTGGAAAGATTGGTATTCAGTAGCAGGATGTGAAAGTGCATTTTTAGCGTTCGATCCTAACAATCCAGAATTTGTTTTCGGTGGATGCTACCAAGGTATCATTGAAAAATGGGCTGCAAAATCAAAAACAGGAAAACCTATTAAAGAATATCCTGAACTTGGATTAAGTATCGAGCCCAAAGATTTTAAATACAGATATAACTGGAATGCGCCTATAATAAGCTCACCACATGATAGAAATACCATTTATCACGCCGGAAATGTTGTATTTAAATCTTCTGACAAGGGAAATAGTTGGACTGTTGTTAGTCCTGATTTAACTAGAAACGAAAAAGACAAACAAGGTCCTGGAGGTGGACCTTATACTAATGAAGCTGCAGGAGGCGAAAACTACAACACAATAACATATTTGGTTGAATCACCACATGAAGTAGGTGTTTTATATGCAGGAAGTGATGATGGTTTGGTTCATATTACTAAAAATGGAGGTCAAAGTTGGGAGAATATTACACCTAAAACTATTCCTGATGGTATTATAAACAGTATAGAAGTTTCACCACATGATGCTGCAACTGCTTACATAGTAGTCATGCGCTATAAATCGATGGATTTAAAACCATATATTTTTAAAACCAATAACTATGGAGAATCATGGACAAAAATTGTTAATGGTTTTACCAACCCACACACTTTTGTTCGCGTTGTAAGAGAAGACAAAAAACAAAAAGGTTTACTATATGCAGGTACAGAAACTGGATTATACATTTCATTAGATGATGGCAAGAATTGGCAACCCTTCCAACTAAACTTACCTATTGTTGCGATAAATGATCTTTACATTCAGGATAATGATTTGGTTGTTGCTACTGCAGGTCGAGGGTTTTGGATTTTAGATGATGTTGCTGCAATTCAGAATATTTCAACCGGAAAAAAATCAGTACAAATTTTTAAACCAAAAGATACTTATCGTTTATTTGGTGGAAGTACAAGTAAATTTATTCCTGGATTAGGCCAAAACCCAAAAAGTGGTGTAACCTTTGATTATTATTTAGATAAGGCATCGGACTCTTTAGAATTAAAACTTGAAGTATTAGAAGACGATACAGTAATTAGAACCATCACAAATAAAAAACCAAAAGTATTTAAAACGTGGTCTGGTGGCCCAAGGAAACCATCTGTTTTATCTTCTAAACAAGGATACAATCGTTTTACTTGGGACTTTAATAGAGAAGCCTTACCTGCTGTGGATAATGTGTTTGTTTATGGTAATTATGCAGGTGCAAGTGTAGCTCCTGGAAAATATACATTACGATTAACTTTAGATAAACACGTATCAGAAACTGAGGTTACTATTTTACCAAATCCAAAAATTGAAGCTTCCGCTTCCGACTTTAAAGAACAACAATCTATATTAGCTCAAATAGAACATACAATTAAAGATATTCATGAATCGGTAAATAGTATGCGTTCTGCCAAGTCTCAACTAAAAAACTATGCTAAACTTCTTAAAGAAAACGAAAACGCCAAAGCACTTGTAGATAAAGGAGAAGCACTCATTGAACGTATAGATACATGGGAACAAAATCTTATTCAGCCCAAACAAAAAACATTTCAGGATGTTATTAATTTTAATAACAAACTCAACGCACAACTTATGCATTTAAAAGGCTATGTTGATGTTGCAGAACCTAAAGTAACCAATGGCGTTAAAGAACGTTTACAAGACTTATTAGCAGATTGGAATGTATATAAAGGTGAAAGAAATACGATAATAAATGTAGAAATGTTAAATTACAACACCTTATATAAAGAACTTGGCCTACCAGCAATAATAATTGAAGATTAATAAATTCTATAGAAATGGGAGAGTTAATAAACATATTAATTGTTGAAGATGAAATGCTTATAGGCGCCAATATTTCGTTACAACTAACGCAACTTGGCTATAAAGTAAATGCTATTGTTCCTAGAGGTGAAGAAGCTCTTGAAAAAATAAGGATTGAACAGCCAGATATTGCATTATTAGATATTAATTTAAAAGGAGATCTTGATGGTATAGATACTGCCCTTTTGATGCAAAAAGAATACGATATTCCAATTATTTATCTTACTGCCAATGCAGACGAAGCACATTTTAACAGAGCAAAAACCACAAATCCATATGCTTTTATATCCAAACCTTTTAAAAAATTAGATTTACAACGTGCTATTGAACTTACTGTTAGTAGAATTATGGCTGAAGGACGTCACAAGAAAATTAATTCTAAACCAAATACACCTTTTGTACTAAATGACAGCATTTTTGTAAGGCATAATGATTGTATGGTTAAAATTATTATTAAAAACATATTATATATTGAAGCCGAACGTAACTATTGTCGCATTTTCACAAAAGAAAAAGAATACGTATTGGTAATGACACTAAAAGAAATGGATATTAAACTTCCCTCTGAGCATTTTTTACGGGTACATCGCTCGTTTATTGTTAATATCTCTCAGATTGATGAATTTGGACATACTCATGTTGTAATTTCAAAAAAGGTGATTCCGTTAAGTAAAAATTTAAGACCTGATTTGTTAAAACGCTTGCAAACCATTTAGGTCACATTGCTAAGTTTAAATTCAAAAGCTACAACGGTGCCATTAGATTTCACGTGTTCCATAGTACCATTAAGTTGCTGTGTTAATAATTGGATGAGTTGCATCCCAAAACCAGTGCCTCTTGTAAAATCGTCATCTTCTTGACCAATACCATTGTCTATAACCTTTAAAATTAACTTATCTGTGCTTTTTTGAGCTAGCTGTACTTCAATTTGACCTTTCCTCCCTTCAGGAAATGCATATTTTAATGCATTCGTTATCAACTCATTTACAATTAATCCTAATGGCACCGCTGTATCTACATCTAATTCTAGAATATCCATAACACATTCTAGAACAATGCGCTGTTCTGCTCCAAAAGAATCTAGCACATGGCTACCCAAATTAATTAAGTAGTCTTTCATTTCAATAGTACCTAAGTTCTTTCCTTGATATAATTTTTGATGAATCATACTCATGGATTGCACCCTGTTTTGACTTTCTTGCATTGCATCAATAACAGTACTATCATTAGTTTGAGCGGATTGTAACGACAATAAACTCGAGACAATTTCTAAATTGTTTTTAACACGATGATGAATCTCTTTTAATAAAAATTCTTTCTCTCTATTTTGTTTTTCAAGAAGCTTATTCTTCTTCTTATTTAGCTTAAATGTTTTATAAAGGATAACTAGTAACAACAACAATAATACGGCTATAATAATAATTAATGTTTGTCGTGTTCGCTGCTGATTTAACTTCATTTGTTGCTGCTGAATCATGCTCTCTTTTTGAGCCACATCAAACTCGGTTTGTAACAGTGAAATATGTTTATCGGACTCCGTAGTAAAAATTTTAGCCTTTAAGTTGTCAAATTTAGCAATTGCATCATACGCATCTTTATAATTATGGTTTCCAGCATAAGCCTTTCCTAAAGTTTCATAGGCTTGACTTAAATAGTATGCATCACCAAAATTTTCAGTGGCTACTTTAATTGACCTTTTAATGCTCTCTATAGCCGAAATATATTTACCCTCTAGATGTTGTGCCTTTCCTAATGATAACCACGAACGCATCAACATAAAATTATTATCTAATAACTCAGCATATTCAATAGCCTTTTCTCCTGCGATATTTGCTGCTTCGTAATCTTGTAAATACGCATATAAATTAACCAAAGAAATATAAACGTCGCTTAAATTATTATAAAATCCATAGCGTTCTCCAATAGATTTAGCATGTTCAAAATATTGAAGTGCTTTCTCATACTTTTTTAGCTCCAAATAATTGTTTCCGACCACATATAATGTAAAATCATAATCTAAATCGTTAATTCCTCGATCTTCAAATAAAGAAAGTGATTTAAGACCATATTCTAAACCCATTTTAAATCTGGATTGTTTCCAAAACAAATTACTCAAATCACTATAAGCAACGGCTTTTGCCTTCTTATCATTAAGTTTTTCGCCTAACCTTAATGTTTCTAATGCATAGTCTGCAGCCATATCTAACTGACCTCTACGTTCATAAACATACCCTAATTGTGTATTTAAAAAAGCTAAATCTTCTTCTTTTACTTTATCTATGGCTCTATCTAAAACTATATAAGCACTATCTAATTTTTCTTGACGTAGTAAAATAGCACCAAAAACAATATTGAATCTACCATTCCATAATGTATCATTTTTACTTTGTGTTAGTTTAAGACCTTCTTTAGTAAACTCTTCAGCTTTAGTTAAATTACGTGTATGCCAATAATACGCAAGGTCATGTAACATGGAGAACCGAATTGTGTCCGGTTTAACTTGTGTATAATTTTTTTCTAGAATATTAAGATAAGAAGCTCCAAAATTATCAGTATCTACAAATACTTTTTTATATGGATACTCTCGATTTAAATCCACAATTTGAGAAAAAATTAAGCTTGTGCTTAAATTAAAACAAATACAAAGAACGAAAATAATTAAACGCTGTTTTTTCATTTATATCTATACAATGTTTTGTTTTTAGCACTTTAAAGGTACAAAATTATGTAATTATATTAGGTAATTAAAAGCTATGCTTGGGACAATAAAGATAGGTCTTCGTCCTAGATTGCTTTCTTTAGTTAAAATCTTTCAGTTATTTAGTACGACACTATTCCCAATACTTCTTTGTTACTATTACCTACCATTATTTAAGTTTATGAAAGCTACCAAAGTAGTAATAATAGCCATCATTTTTAGTTTTTTGGGATGTAATACATCTCAAAAAAAGAATGATTTACTTGAGATTACTAATACAGAAAACTTAAACAAGTATATAGAATTTTGCTGGAACAAACGGGATACAATTCAATTTAAGGGTTTGGTAACAAATAATTTTTATAGAATTGTTAATGGCATTAAAGTCGTATCCAATAGCAATGAAATGGAAGCTCATATTAATGTGTATAAAACCGCTTTTCCTGATTTAAAAGTAACCATAAATGAGACCATAACTACAGATAATTTAATTTGTATTCAATGGAGTTTCACAGGAACCAATACAGGAGTTTATGGCGAAACTAAAGCTACTGGGAAAAAAATAAGTATTAGTGGTAGCTCAATATTATACTTTACTAATGACAATAAACTGTCGGGAGAAAAAGTAGTTTATAATGAGTTGGATCTATTACAACAATTAGGTTATTCACTTAATACTCCTATTGTAGAATAAAACTATTAATCAATAATTATTAACCATAAAAACAAATATTATGAAAGTACTAAAAACAACGATTATGTTAGCAACTATTGTATTGCTAGCACCAATGATTTCAAACGCTCAAGACTTGTATTATATCCATGAAGATGTGGTAAAACCATCAAAAGTTATGGAATATGAAGGTGTTCTTCAAGAATTATTAACTCTTGTAAAAAAACATAAACTAGAGGACACAAGATGGATTACACTTGTAAGCAATAATTCGCATTACTCCTATATCTCACCTTTAGCAAATATGGCTGAATTAGATAAACCTTCGTTTGTTGCCCAATTAGCTGAAAAAGCAGGAAAAGAAGTTGTTTCAGATATTTTTAACAGAATGAATACGTGTTATGATACAGAACTAGATTACATCCTTACTTTAGATAAAGATTTAACCTATATGCCTAATGGTATTACACAAACTCCAGAAGGCGAGAATTACCGTAATAATCATTTATTCTATATATCTCCAAGCAATCGTTCTGTAGTAAAAGAAAAAATGAAAGCTGTTAAAGCTTTATTTGAAAGCAAAGGATCTAAAATGTATTACAGAGTTTACAAAAGTACATTTGGTACAGCTGGAGAATATTATATGGTAGCTGTAGCAGCAAAAGATGCTGGAGATATGGATGCAAAAGGGAAAGCAAATGAAGCATTAATGGGTAAAGAACTTCAAGAAACATTAAACCAACTTTACTTTAACTCATTAAGGTATGAAAAATTAGAAGGTGACATCAGACTAGACCTTAGCTATTCACCTGAATAAAAAAAAATCAAACCATACCTCAGAGTTTTAAACTAAATCTATTTTAGGATTAAAACTCTGAGGTATATTAAAATATTAAATTATGAAAACTTTAAAAAAACTTGTTTTATTAAGTTTTACTGTAATCTTGTTTACAGCATGTCAAAATAACAAACCAGAACGATTTACAACAACATCTCCCGAAATTGATGTGGTTAAAACATTAGTTAAAGATTATCACGATGGTAACTGGGAAGCTTGGTTAACACATTATGCCGATACCGCGAAGATTTACCATAATACATGGAAAACTGCAGCCACTCCAAAAGAAACTATTGCAAATTTAAAAGTTATACTTGCAAATACATCAAGTTATCATTTTGATGAAGGCGATGGCAATATATTCTATGAAATGGTTATTAATGATTATGACCAAAAATGGGTATTATTCTTTGGAAATTGGATAGGTACTTTAGCAGGGAACGGCAAAACTATTGAAATCCCTGTACAATTAACATTGCAAGTGGAAAATGGTGAAATTGTAACAGAATATGGGTTCTATGATATATCAGGGTTTACTGCTGCTCTACAAGAAATTGAAGCTGCAAAAATGGTTGGAGAAGCGACAACAACACAATAACAATTTATAGTATAACAGGTAGATTTAGTGTCCTATTTTTAATTTTGAGTTAGTGTCTTATTAAAGCTATTATTTTTAGAATAAAGAGTATAGCATAAAAAATGATCACCTTTCTATCTGTTTTTTTAATAAAATATTAAATGAAAACTCTTTACAAATCCATCATCCTTCTCTCAATATTCATGATTTATAGTTGTGGACAACAATCTAAAACTGTTTTAGAGACAAACGAAGCCTTTAAAACAACAATGAACAAATTGATTGAAGAGGTCTGGAACAATCAAAATTTAACAATCCTTCCTGAAGTTTTTACTGAAGATGTAGAAATGCATTTAGGCGGACTTGATTATAATCTAAAAGGAATTCCAGCTGTTAAAAAGGAGTATATCCAACCCACTTTTGATGCTTTTCCAGATATTAAACATGGCTATGACATGCTACTCATAGATAGTAACATGGTTGCTATGTCTTTTTATGGAGAAGGCACTCATAAAAATGAGTATGATGGCGTTCCAGCCACCAACAAAGTATTAAAATATAGAGGAATGGCTTTCTTTAGAATGGAAAACAATAAAATAGCCGAAGTCTGGACGCACTCCAATTGGGCAACTGAATTTTTGAAATCATACAATTAATCCAATTAACTAATTAATTCTAATAATTACTTAAAAATGAAAACAACAATTTTAACACTATTTACTGCAGTACTATTATTTACATCTTGTGCAAATAACAAAGTTGAAAGTAATATAAAAATGTATTCCACTGTTTGGGACGAAATTATTAATAACGGTAAATTAGATCTTTTCAATGAGGACAATTTTGATAAGGACATCACACTCATTATGAGTCCTGAAAATGTAGTGGGTATCGATGCTGCAAAAGAATTTTATGCAAATTATATAACAGGATTTTCTAATGTTGAATTCACTATTGTAAATATTTTTGGACAAGATGATAATCTTGTAAAACATTGGAATTTTAAAGGCACACATACAGGTGACTTCTTTGGTATTCCTGCTACTGGAAGAACAGTAGATATAGATGGTACTACATTGGTAATAATGAAAAACGGAAAGATTGCACAAGAACAAGATTTCTTTGATAATATGGTGTTTTTGCAACAATTGGGTATTGTATCTTCTCCCAATAATATGGCAATAATTCAAAAACTTTATGGCGATTTTGCAAAAGGTGATATTCCAGCAGTTGGTGCTGCTATGGACGCTAATATCGAATGGAATGAAGCCGAAAATTTTCCATTTGCAGATGGCAATCCATATATAGGTTTTGACGCGATTCTAAAAGGTGTTTTTGGTCGTATTGGAGAGGAATGGGACTATTGGAATCTTGCAGACCTTAACTATAATGACATGGCGAATGATAAGATATTAGTTACAGGACGCTATCAAGCCAAATACAAAAAAAATGGTGCCGTAATCAATTTACAAATGGCACATCTTTGGGATTTAAAAGATGGTAAAATTACTAAGTTTCAACAATTTGCTGACACTAAAGGAATTGCCGATGCAATAAATAAATAAAACCAACCACTTATTAATCTGGAATTCGATTTATTTATAAGTTTATCTGCCATTGCAGGTATATTTATTGGCTTTGGCGCATTAATTACAGTAACAACGCTTAATGACAAAATAACTCTAGGCATGCTACGTGGTATTGTTTCGGTAGGCTTACTCACTTTAGTTGGTTGCTTAATTCCTGTGTTGCTAGGTCGTTATGGTATTGAAAATAATTTACTTTGGCGTTGGTCTAGCGGTGCATTTTTTACACTCATTTGGTTTGCGCTTCTACATCCAGCATTTTATACTACAGCCATCATATTAAATTTGGTACAAGCTGGTATTCTTTTAGTACAAATTGTATATGCAGCTAAATCTGAAAATAATATAACTAATTAAACTATAAACAACATATTATGAAGCAAACAACTATTTTTACCCCTTCAAAACCTAAATCATATTTAATTACAGCTATTTGGTTAGGTGTATTAATCTTTGGCGCTAAGTTTGTTATCAAAGATGCACTTCCTTATTTTGGGTTCGATCCAGAAGTTTTTGGTCGCTTTTTAGAATATAAATGGGCACTTATTGGTCATGTCTCTGGAGGTTTACTGGCTATTACTATTGGTCCTTTTCAATTTTGGAAAGCCTTTAGAACCAAGTACAACAAAATACATAGAACTTTAGGTATTATCTATCTTGTTGCTATTGTAATTGCCTCTTTAAGCGCTACATATTTATCATGGACAAGTGCTTTAGCTGTTCATTGGACATGGGCTATTAGCTTACAAGGGCTCGCTTTTGTTTGGATTAGCACAGTTGCAATGGCTTATAGGGCAGTAAGATTGCATCGCTACAAAATCCATAGAGAATGGATGATTCGTAGCTATGTGGTTACTTTTGGTTTTGTAACATTTCGTTGGCTTAATGAATTAGCTGTAAGCTATGAACTTGGTAATTTCATAGAACGAGGACCAACCCTTATTTGGGTTTGTTGGGCTATACCTTTATTTATTACAGAAATGGTATTACAATGGAATAAGAAAAGATGAAAACAATCCTGAATGTGCAGAAATTTTTAGTTTCTTTATCTTTATTTATAAAACTTTAAACAGATGAAACAACGTATTTATTATCTATTAATGGTTACAATAATCCTTTTTGGATGTGATAATTCAGAAAAACACACAGATACAAAAACCGAAACTAAGTCAAGCTATTTAGATTATTCTAATAGTGATGATCAATTTACAGGAGGTATTAAAATGATTCCTATTACAACACCAAAAGGCACTTTTAATGTGTATACAAAACGTGTGGGAAACAACCCAAAAATGCGTGTATTATTGTTACATGGAGGTCCTGGAGGCACACATGAAGAATTTGATTGCTTTGATGGGTATCTTCCAAACGCAGAAATAGAATACATCTATTACGACCAATTAGATTCTTATTATAGCGACAAACCCAACGACTCCACACTTTGGACTACAGAACATTATGTTGAAGAAGTAGAGCAAGTACGTAAAGCACTAAATTTAAATAAAGACAACTTTTACTTATTAGGACAATCTTGGGGAGGCATTCTTGCTATGGAATATGCCTTAAAATATCAGGATAATTTAAAAGGATTAATTATTTCTAACATGATGGCTAGTGCTCCTGCTTATGGCAAATACGCTATGGAAGTTTTAGGACCACAATTAAAACCAGAAGTCTTTAAAGAAATAATGGATTTAGAAGCTAATAATGAGTTTGACAACCCTAGATATACAGAGTTGTTAATGAATAACTATTATACCGAACACGTTTTGAGAATGCCTTTAGATAAATGGCCAAAATCTGTAAACTTACTGTTCGAACATCTTAATCCAAACATATATGTATTTATGCAAGGTCATAGCGAGTTTGGTATGACACAAAATGCGACACTTAAAAACTGGGATGTTACAGATAGGTTAAAAACAATTACGGTTCCAACACTTGTAATTGGAGCTACTTACGATACTATGGATCCCAAACACATGGAATGGATGTCTAACGAAGTACAAAACGGACGCTTTTTATTATGTAAAAACGGAAGTCATTTATCACAATATGATGACCAAAAAACGTATTTCAATGGTTTAATTCAATTTATAAAAGACGTAGATGAAGGCACATTTTAAATAAATAGTTTTATATTGTAGCAATTGCCCTTTCAATATTATGTTTTAGTACAAAACTAATGTCGAAAGGGCAAAATTTTTAAAACAATGATTAAATTCTTTAGAAAAATACATTATGACCTTACACAACTTCATAAAACCTTTGTCATTCCGCACTTGATGCGGAATCAACTTTTAAGTCTAAAAAAGATTCCTGCCTTCTCAAGAATGACAAAATAAACAAACTATGGCAAAACTATTTAACATTATCGAAACTGTCATTCCCAACTCGATTGGGAATCTATTAATTCATTTTATGGATTCCCGATGTCTCGGGAAAGACAAAACAAACAAACTATGGCAAAACTATTTAACGGTATTCGTGAAAAAATAATTTCAGAAAAACCTTCTGTTGGGCGTACCACCAACTACCTAAAATACGCCATTGGCGAAATTGTGTTGGTAGTTATTGGCATTCTCATCGCTTTGAGTATTAATAATTGGAATGAACACAGAAAAAACGCAAATCAAGAATTAAAACTTTTACAGTCGTTTAAAATAGGATTAGAAAAAGATTTATCAGATATAGATGTTAATATTAGTACTCACACCACAGGTGTTAACTCTGCAAACCTGATTTTAAATTTGCTAGAAAAAAACCAAACGTATAATGACTCATTAGCCAAACATTTTAGTTATGCTATGCAACCATCTACTTTTGTAAATTCAACTAGCGCTTTTGAAACACTTAAATCTAAAGGGATTGACCTTATCTCAAACGAAAATTTGAGAAGCCAATTAATAAATGTATATGATGCTCAATATACTTTTTTTCAAAAATATGAAGCGCAATTTTTAGAAGAGCATGTTTTTGGATTGAGAAATATATTTCCTTCTCGTTTTGAAGAATCTTATATATTTAATTTAGAAAGCGATGATTTTTTAGGTGAGATAGTCCCTCTTAATTTTGAAAACTTAAAAACCGACCAAGAGTTTCTGTATTATTTTAAATCTATAAAAAACAGAACTTATTTGTTTGTGAATTATTTTTACAAAAATTTGAGAGCTCACGTTGTTGACCTTATTAATGAAATAGAAAAAGAAATAGAAAAAAATAAAAATAATTAACCATGACTAACTTCTTTTGTAATTTAATAGCAATTAAAATAACACCACTAAAACCAACCAAAATGAAAACTCTTATTAAAACCCCTTGTTTCACTTCACTCCTACTTTTTACAATATCCATTTTAGGATTTAGCCTGCAAGCGCAAACAAAACTTATGCAGCAGCCTGCATTAAGCGATACACATATCGCTTTTATTTATGCTGAAGATCTTTGGGTTGCCAACAAAGATGGTTCTAATCCAAAACGATTAACCATAGATGAAGGCATAGAATCCAGTCCCATTTTTTCGCCTGATGGTTCTATGATTGCATTTAACGCACAATATGATGGTAACTCGGATGTGTTTATTGTTCCAGTAAATGGTGGTATTCCAAAACGTTTAACGTGGCATCCTTATAATGATTTTGTTAGAGATTTTTCTTCAGATGGAAAAACAATTCTTTTTGCATCACGCCGAAACTCATTCACTAATAGATATTTTCAATTATTTACGGTTTCTACAAATGGTGGTACAATAACTCAACTAGATATTCCTAATGCGTTTTGGGCATCTTATTCTGATAATAATTTACACATTGCATATACACCAATTGCTGATAGATTCAATCAATGGAAACACTATCGAGGTGGAACAGCGACTCGTATTTGGTTATACAACACCAAATCGCACAAAGTGACAGAAATTCAAAAACCTGCTGGTGGCAGCAATGATGCACAACCACAATGGATGAGAAATAAAGTGTATTTTAAAAGTGATAGAGATGGGGAATTTAACTTATACAGTTATGATACGAATTCAAAGGTCATTGATAAGCTCACAGATTACAAAGATTTTCCAGTTATAAATATTTCAGCACATAATGGTTCTGTAATTTATGAACAAGCAGGAACGCTTCATATTTATAATACCAAAACTAGATTAGACAAACAACTAAACATTACCATAACTACAGATTTATTAGAATTACGCGAACGCTTTGTTTCAGGAAAAAATTATGTGCGTTCTGGTTCCATTTCTCCTTCTGGAGCTAGAGCAGTTGTCGATTTTAGAGGTGATATTGTTACTGTTCCTGCTGAAAAAGGCGATCCTGAAAATATAACGGCTACAACAGGAATACATGAAAAATATCCAGAATGGTCACCAGATGCTAAATTCATAGCATATTTCTCCGATGCTTCAGGAGAATATGCTTTGCACATTAAAAATCTATCTACTGGAAGTATCAATAAAATTCCACTAACAGGAACAGGATTTTATGCCAATATGCATTGGTCTCCAGATAGTAAAAAAGTGAGTTTTGTAGATAATGGACGTAATTTGTATGTTACTGATATAGCTACTAAAAAAGTCACAAAAATAAATGCTGATGTGTTATATTATCCTGGAATTTTTAGAGAACTTTTTGGAAGTTGGTCACATGACTCAAATTGGATTTCTTATACCATAATTACAGATACAAATTTTGAAAGAGCTTATGCTTATTCACTTTCTGAAAATAAATCCTATCCTCTATCTGATGGTTTGTCTAATGTAACTGAGCCTGTTTTTGATCCTAGCGGAAAATACCTCTACATGTTAGCTTCAACTGATGCTGGACCTTTGGTAAACTGGTTTGACCAATCTAATATTGATAAAGAACTCACACAGTCTATTTACTTAGTAACGCTTCAAAAAGATGTACCATCACCTTTAGCAAAAGAAAACGATGAAGAAAAACCTAAAGCAGAGAAAAAGGAAGATGATAAAGACAAAAAGGACGACAAATCACCAGCTACTTTAAAAATTGATTGGGATAGTTTTCAGGAACGCATACTAAGTTTACCTATTAAACCTGGAGTTTATAGCAATTTGAGTTTAGCTAAAGAAGGCGAGTTATATTATTTATCAGCATCTTTTCACTCTTCAAAATCGAACTTAAATAAATTTGATTTTAAGAAACGAGAAAGCGAAGAATTGATATCCGCAAGCAATTTTCAAATTTCAGCTGATGGCAAAAAAATGCTGTATTTAGATAAAGACTCTTGGTATATTTCGGACTTAGGAAAAAAATCGAAAAAAGGACCAATTAATTTAAACGCCATTAGTGTAAAAATAAACCCTAAAGACGAATGGACTAACATTTTTAACGAAGCATGGCGTGTTAATAGAGATTATTTTTACGATCCAGGAATGCATGGCGTAGATTGGGACGCTATGAAAGTAAAGTATCAACCTTTTCTAAAAGAAATCTCCTGTAGAAGCGATTTATATCGTGTTATGCAATGGATGTTTAGCGAACTTTCTGTTGGTCATCATCGTTTTTCAAGTCGTGGCGATAGGCTCAATAATCCAAAACGCATTGCAGGCGGCTTATTAGGTGCCAATTATGTAATTAAAAATAATCGCTATCAAATATCTAAGATTTTTGGCGGATTGAATTGGACACCAAGTTTACGTTCACCATTAACCGAACCAGGAGTTGCCATTAATGAAGGCGATTATATCATCTCTGTAAATGGAAAAAACGTATCAGGAACTGATAATATGTATAGCTTTTTTGAAAATACAGCTAATAAAATAGTGACTTTAAAAGTAAGCAAAAATGCCAACGGTTCTGAAGCCAGAACTTATAAAGTAACACCATTAGCAACCGAATGGGCAATACGCAATAGAGATTGGGTAGAAGGCAATATGAAAAAAGTTCATGAGGCTACCAATGGCGATGTTGCTTATGTATATGTGCCAAATACAAGTGTTGCAGGCTTTGAGTATTTTAAACGCTACTTCTATCCGCAAGCCAATAAAAAAGCCATCATTATTGACGAACGCTTTAATGGAGGAGGCTCTCTGGCCGATTATTATATTGATATTTTGAAACGACCAAAACAAGCAAACTGGAACTTTAGATATGGAAAGGATTTAAAATCGCCAAGTGCTTCTATACAAGGTCCAAAAGTGATGATTACTGATGAAACTGCTGGTTCTGGTGGCGATTATTTACCTTGGATGTTTAAAAAATTTAAAATGGGAACTATTATTGGCAAACGTACTTGGGGTGGACTTGTTGGTGTATTGGGTTATCCTGAATTTATTGATGGTGGTATTGTAACTGCACCAAATGTTGCGTTCTATTCGGATAAAGGATTTAGAGTGGAAAATGAAGGTGTAGCACCAGATATTGAAGTTGAACAATGGCCAGAATTAGTTATTAAAGGCCACGATCCACAACTGGAAAAAGCCATTGAAATTGTTATGCAACAACTTAAAGCTAATCCTCCAAAAAAAGTACAACGACCGGCTTATCCAATTAAGACTAAGAATTAGTTTTATGATTCATTCTTTCGTAAAATGCAGATAGTCATGTCAAACAAATGTGAGATATCTCATTATGGGATTTCTCAATCGAAACTATGTTTCTCATTTCGAAATGACAAAACAAACAAACTATGGCAAAATTATTTAACAAAATTAGAAAGCAGTTGGTTTCAGAAAAACCTTCTTCTGTACGTACAGCGAACTACCTAAAATACGCCATTGGCGAAATTGTTCTTGTGGTTATTGGTATTTTAATTGCTTTAAGTATTAATAATTGGAATGACTTAAGGAAAGATAGAGCAAAAGAACTACACTATCTTTCAAATATTAAAAGTGATTTACAACTTAATATAGAAGAATTACAAAATTATATTGATGTTAGAACAACACGTATCGCATCAGCTAATGTAGTTATTGATTATTTCGAAGGCAAACCATTAACCAATCTAAACACATTTAGCCGCAATGCAGTTAACATATATACTTGGCGAAAATTTTATCAAATTAATAATACGTATCAAGAATTAGTTAATTCAGGAAATTTGGCGCTTATTTCTAATGATTCTATAAAAAACACACTACTAAATTTAGAATCACTTTATAAAAAACTGAAGTATGAAGAAGAACATTTTCGCTATGATGCAGAAATTATGCTTTATGAACCATCTTATGGAGTACTAGATTTAAATCCTATTGTAAAAAAATATACTTACGATATGAGCAATGGTAAAGCTGGTGAAAATGTTCAATTGCCGAAGGCTAATTTTGAAGAAATGTTGAAAGATATAAAGCAAAAGAATGGTTTTGTTATGGCTGTTTATGAATTCACCGTAATGAATGCTCAATTTGAAGAAATGAAATCGATGTCTGAAGGATTGATAATATTAATAGAAACCGAAATTAACAAAAACCAATGATAAAATTTTTTAGAAATTTACACTACCTTGTAACCTATGGACGGATTTAACATCGTTATGGTAATTGCCATCATCCTTTTTGCAAGATTAGGAGTGCGATTAGTTACAGGATATATAAAAATGAAAAAAGAAGACAAAGACGGTAATAACGATAACACTACTTCAAAACAATAATAAGCACTTAAAAAACTAAAACGCTATGAAAAAATTTATTATCCCTCTTATCTTATTATCTATTTTATCTTGTAAAAACCAAAATGCCAAAACAATTGACCAAAATAATACAGCTGTATCAACTAAAACAGACACAATTAAAAAACCACAACGACCAAGTGCTTATAACAACGGAAAATTCTTTGAAGTGAATGGTCGTAAAATGCTATATGGTGGAAAAGATAGTATTCAAAATTTTGATATCACAAATTATGATCTTAAAGATGAACAATTTCATTATGGCATTGGTCGTGAAGTATTTCCAGCATTAGTACAACCCAAATTTACAAACATTGAAGTCGTAGATTCACTTTGGAATGATGATGATAGGTTTATCCTAGCTTATTCCGGTGATGATGTAAAAGCTTATTCTGTAAAAGATTTAACTCGCCATGAAGTCGTTAACGATGTTTTAAATGGCGAACCCATTATGGCAGTTTATTGTGTTCTTGCCGATTTAGGCGCTATTTACGACAGACAATATGGCGATAAAGAACTTACCTTTGCCTTAAGTGGCTATACCTATTACGATGATAACGTTTGGGATGGTTTAGATGGTTTTGTACTTTGGGATCGTGAAACAGAAAGTTTATGGTGGCCACTTATAGATAGGGCTGTTTCTGGCGACCTTAAAGGTGTAGAACTCTTGGAAAAAGACAAGGCCAATTGGAAGGATACCACTTGGAAATATATTAAGGATAATTATCCTAATGCCAAAATACTCATTTCAGAACAAGATTACGAGCGCCCAAAAACATGGAACAAACTTGATGATGTTTCAGATATTGTTAAAAATTTTAGTGTTAATCATTAGCCAAAAGTTAATTATAATGCTTAAAATCTAAGTACTAATTTTATGCTGCTAAAGAATAATTTTAATAATAATGTAGTAAAAAACACTTAATAATATTATCTTTACCCTTTAAACAATTTTTAACAGTGAACGGAACAGTAAAATTTTTTAATGGAACCAAAGGATTTGGTTTCATAACAGAAGACGATTCAAACACAGAGTACTTTGTACACGTGTCTGGATTAATTGATCAAATTAACGAAGGCGACAAAGTCGAGTTTGAGTTAACAGAAGGAAAAAAAGGAATGAATGCTATAAACGTAAAAGTGGTATAGTTTTATTTTAATCTTTTAACGAAAGCCTATCAAAATTGATAGGCTTTTTTTTATTCAAAAATTACTTTGTCTTCAGTATCAAACCAAGATTTATACATTGGCATATGTATTTTTTCTACTTGGCTACGTTTTAATTTGAGTGTTGGTGTCATTAATCCGTTTTCTACAGTCCATTCTTCACTCATAATTACCGCTTTTTCAATTTTTTCGTGTTTCTCTAATGTTGGATTAATCTCCTGAATCATCTTACTTAAATTCTCACTTAAGTCGTCCTTACTTATTTTCTTACTTTCTTCTGATGGAACAACCAATAATATAGGTTGTGGAATTCCCATTCCAACAAGACAAATTTGTTCTATATAAGGATTTTTAGATAATTCTAATTCTATTGGAGCTGGAAAAATATATTTTCCTTTGTCGGTTTTAAATTGGTCTTTAGCACGTCCTGTTATAGTTAAATAGCCTTCGTGATCGTACTCGCCAATATCTCCAGTTTTTAAATATCCTTGTTCATCAAACATTTCGGCAGTTGCTTCAGGATTTTTGTAATAACCTTTCATTAAACAATTATTTAAAATACAAATTTCGCCTTCAGGTGATAATTTAGCTGTAGCTCCATAAGCTGGTATTCCAACGGTTCCTATTTTATTAGCTTCAGGTCTATTAAAATGAGAAACTATACAATCTTCAGTCATTCCATAACCTTGTAAAATGGTAATCCCTAATTTTTTGTACCATTCTAAAAGGCTTACAGCAATTGGTGCGGCTCCAGTAATGATAACTGATGCTCTTGATAGACCTAGCTTCTTTTTAATTTTTTTCTTAACCATTCCTCCAATAATAGGAAGTCTTAATAGTTTATTTAACTTTTTTTGTGGTAATCCTATTAATATTTTTTCTTGAAATTTCGCCCAAATTCTTGGTACAGCAAAAAATACGTCTGGTTGTGTGGCTTCCAAATTACTGGCAAAGGTTTCTAAAGATTCGGCAAAGGTCATTGAGCCTCCTCTAAACATAGCTCCAATTTCTGTAATTGCCCTTTCTGCTACATGAGCCAATGGTAAAAAAGAGAAAAATTTAGGATGCTGATTTAATTCAATTATTTTAAGTGAATTGTGAGCACCATTTGTAATAGTACCAACTGTATGCATTACTCCTTTTGGATTCCCTGTTGTTCCTGAGGTATAAATTATAGTAAACAAATGTTCTGTATCTTGCTCTGCTGTTTGCTGTAAAGGTTCATTTTGCGCAATTAATTTTTCCCAAGTATGTGCTTCCTTATTACCATACATTTCAACACTAATAATTGGTATATTTTTAATAGCTGATTTTTGAGATTCAAAATCAAGCAGTTTCCCTACAATTATGGCTTTAGCTTCACTATGCTCTAAAATAAACTCAATAGTGTCTACTCCCAAAGTTGGATAAATTGGTACAGAAGTATGTCCAGACATCATTATTGCCAAATCTGCCATAACCCAATGCGCACAATTGGAGGATAACAAAGCGACTTTACTCTTTGATGGTAAATTAAATCCATTAATAGCTGTGGCAATACGTCGCGCTTCGTCTCCAGCTTTTTTAAATGTATAAATTTCAAGTCCACCATTTACATATTGTCTTAAATATTCTTTGTTTGGCGTTGTGCTTTCCCAATGCAGAAAAGCATCAAGTGGTGAAGTGAATTGTTGCATAATAAGGTTGGTTATATGTTAAAATATGTACAAGTTAATTAAAAATATCATTAGAAACAGAAACTGTTAATCCTTCATTATTCATTAAAGTTTTTGCTAACCCTTTTGTTCTTATCAATTCATAAGTATAGAAAAATTTCATAGTATGAATTTTACTTTCATAAAAGGTTTCTGTTTGTTTTCCGTTATTATCTTTTAAAATCTGTTGAGCGGCATTAGCAGTTTTTAACCATTGCCATCCTACTACAATTGTGCCTAAAAAATCCATAAACACAGTAGCATCAGCAAGAAAACTCTCGTAATTACCCTTTAAGGCATGAGGCATTAAAGTACCAACTACTTTTTGCACCAAGCCTATATTTTCTAATAATTGTGCTGCGTAAGGCTTTAGATTCTCATAAGCATTAGCACTATTTATGGTTTGTTGCATCTCTTCAGCTAATAATTGAAGTGCTTTTCCGTTTTTTGCTGTTATTTTTCTACCCAATAAATCTAAAGATTGTATTCCTGTAGTACCTTCGTACAAAGCGATAATGCGAATATCTCGATAATATTGTTGTGGCATAAAATCGAAACAGAAACCATAACCTCCCAAAATTTGAACAGCATTACTTGTGGACTCAATTCCTTTTTCGGCAGGATATGTTTTTGCTATTGGTGTTAATAATTCTAATAACAGATTATACTTTTCTTTTTCTTCTTCTGAAGTACTTGATATTTCTTTATCAAAATAATTAGACGTTTGAAAAATTAAACTCATAGAACCTTCAACTATTGCTTTTTGACTAAACAACATGCGTTTAATATCAGGATGGTTAATGATGAGTGTTTGCTCTTCTTCAGTGTTTTTTTGTCCAGAGCTGTTTAATTTTCGCCCTTGTGGACGCTCATTTGCATATTTTAAAGAGGAATAATATGCTGCCGAAGCAATAGCTGCTCCCATTCTACCTGTTGCTATTCGCGCTTCGTTCATCATTTGAAACATATAGGATAAGCCTTTATTAGGCTCTCCAACTAACCAACCTCTACAATCATTATTATCGCCAAAAACAATATGTGTTGTACAATAGCCTTTCTGTCCCATTTTTTCAAACTCGCCTACTATATCTGCACTATTATAAGTTAGTTCCCCATTTTCATCAGGTCGTTTTTTAGGAACTACAAACAATGAAACACCTTTAATTCCTGAAGGTGCTCCATCTATTCGTGCTAATACCAAATGCACAAAATTGCTCGAAAATTGATGGTCTCCAGCCGAAATAAATATTTTTTGCCCATTAATTAAGTAATAATCTTCATCTGTTGGAGTTGCAGTAGTTGCTACATCTGATAGCGAACTTCCTGCTTGGGGTTCGGTTAAACACATGGTGCCTCCCCACGTTAAATCTAACATATTTGGCACATAGGTATCTTTAAGTTCTTGGCTTCCAAAAGATAAAATTAAATTAGCTGAGCCTGCTGTTAAGCCAAAATATCCTGGAACATGATTGTTTGCTGCTTCCATAATAAAATAGGCAGCATGAAAAATAGTTGACGGCATTTGCATCCCTCCATCGTCATAATCAAATCCCAATCCGACTAAACCCATTTCCCCACCAGGTCTTAATATGTTTTCAAATTGAGGGTGCACATTAATTTTACCATCTTTAAAATAGGATGGCTTCTCATCCATGTCTTTAATGAACGGAAATAAGGCAGTATCCGAAAAAGTTTTAACCGAATCTATAAAAATATCGATTGCCATTTTATCGTAATCGCTAAAACGTTCTCTGCTTAAAAGTTCTTCGGTGTGGTGTACATTATATAATAAGAATTTTAATGTGTCAATATTTACGTAGTTGTTTTGCATCTTTAAAATTTATAAGCCTAAAAATAGCTAATAAATTTTAATAAATCTAACTACTCTTTACCATCAACATAATCTTGTAAATAGGCAAAACGTGGTGTAAGTTTTCCGTTCTCGGTCATTTTTGCTCTTTCTAGTACGCCATCTTTATCATTATTGAAAAATGCAGGTATAACGTACTTTAAAAACATAAAGCCAAACCCTCTACTTGCATTATCTGGCAATTCACAAGGTAGATTATCTACTGCCATTACTACAATGGCATCATCGTCCGTAAAATCCACTTCACTTTCAGTTATCGGGTTGTAACCATAAATAGGATTTGCAATAGTTGAAGGGCGAATTGTAGATGCCACAGGCCCATCTATATCACAACTAATGTCAGCAACTACTTTGATATTAAAATCATTAGATTTCGCATCTTCTCGAGTAAAAAGATATGGTGCTCCATCTCCAAAAAAATGACCCGCAATATATAAATCGCTTACCTTTGCAAATCTCATGAATGTTGAGTTATACGCTTCTGGATGATTATAAAAATCGCTCTTATCTAACTCTTGACCATCTTTACGAATATTATAATCTAACACATCTATTTGTGTGTAAACTGCTTCATTAAAATCTTGCGTTAAATAATCTTTAACCGATACTTCTTTAATCTTTAAATGATCTAAAACTTCTTTGACACCATTACCTGCTCTTCCTTTTCCTGTAAGAACGATTTTAATGTTGGGAAGTTTAATGCTATCTAAAAAAGCTTCAAGTTCGGTTCTATCTTTAAAAGTTCCTGCTTTGGGTAAATTAAAATCTCCAAATTTTAAACCATAAGCCCTTAATCCATTATAAGCACCAACAACACCTGCGTAATATCCAAAACCTATAAGTCTAAAATTATCTGAATTAACAATTGCTTCATGGTCGTAAAACTCGATATTTTTTTCTAATAAAGCTTTTAATAAATTTCTATTATAAGGCTGTTTTTTTATGGTATGCGAAAAAAAGAAATACTTTTTCTTCGGAATTAATGCTTCAATAGGCACTTCCTTTACACCAAGAAAAACATCGGCTTCTGAAACATCGTATGTTACTTTAAACCCTAAGTTAGCGTATTCTTCATCTTTAAACACACGAATATCACTTGATTCTACTAGAATTTCCGCTTGAGGAAAATCATTAGTAAGTTTTTCACAATCTTGAGGAGATAACACTACACGACGATCTGGCGGGTTTTTACGTTCTTTTATTAAAGCAAACTTCATGATAAAATTAATTTTGTCATTCCCATGAAAATGGGAATCTTATTATTGTTTATCTAAAACTTGAAACTATTAAATCTGACGAATTTACAGTTTCATCATTTGGTATAAATTTTGCACGAAAATAAAAGGATTTAGGCGGTTGCACAAGTTTTTTTGTAACTTCGCAATCCATTTTAAATAATGTTCATTGAAATATTCCTGAAACATCCCGATAGCTTATCGGAATCAGGATAATGGGGTCGACTGGTTTTGACAGCGAGTTGTATTAAATTGTAAGCACGTCGCGTAACGACATTGAAACGCGTAAAAGGCTATGTTAAATTTTAAACGGCGAGAATAACTACGCTTTAGCTGCATAATCTGAATTATAGTAAGATTAGCCTTGTCCTACTAGGTAGGAAAGCTGAATGTCTCTTGAAAGCCTTGGTTAACGGCGTTCTACTTTGAGGCATCGTAAAAGTAAACCTAGAAAATGTAATGCTTTGGTACATTTTTGAAACTAAAAAAGCTAAGTAATACGTAGAGTGTTTTTAATCAGCGTATTATCTAAAACCATGAAAAAACTAAGCGTGTAGAAAGCACTTTGGTAGCTTGTTTGGACCCGAGTTCGATTCTCGGCGACTCCACCTACGCTCTCCGAAGCCTTGTGCGAAGGAGAGCTTTTTTTGTTTTAATCAACTTGTTCTAAATAGCAATAGTTTATATTGTAAATTTCGTCGAGCTTCGGTGGACAAGTCCACTTCTCAAATTTATTCTATCTTTAATTTATTTAAAATTTAAAAATCTCTAACTATGGAGCTACCTTATGCTGTTTACATTTTAAAGTGTATTGATGAAACTTACTACACAGGATTTACAACAAAAATAAAGTCAAGATTAAAAGCTCACGATAAAGGAGAAGTTCATTATACTAAAAGCAGATTACCTGTAAAACTAATCCATTTATCTCTTTTTGATATTAAACTAAAAGCTTATGATTT
>UOEB01000178.1_pt1 | contig 32729 bp, 35 predicted proteins | sample 1989961 | NCBI WGS metagenome assembly UOEB01 (sample SAMEA4712198, study PRJEB27164) | hydrothermal vent metagenome | biome: marine basaltic hydrothermal vent biome; feature: marine hydrothermal vent; material: mineral | place: Pacific Ocean | collected 2011-06-14/2011-07-23 | depth 1691 m | reverse complement strand
TGGCTAATATATAAATTAGGAATGACTTAAAAAATTTGTAGGAAAAGTGAATGAGAAAACAATTGAAAATAAATAAAAGTGTTGCTGGATAAAAAATGACAAGAAGTAAAACCTTATTTAAAAGGGCTAGTAATAAGGAGGCTAATCAATTACTTTTCCCCCGTTATTCCAGTATTGTGGATGCGTGTCTTCTGTAAGTTGATTCCAGTAACCTTGAGTGACTTTATGACCATCAAAGGTTTTTAATTTACGTTGGAACACCCAAATGGTTGGGTTAAAAACCATATCGGTAACTGCAACTGTATATAATTGTGGATCGTCTTCAGTTTTTCTTTTATCTTCTTGAATAATGACTTCAAACCCGTTATGCTCTAGCAGTTTTTTTAAAAAGTTACTACGGTCTTCGGTAACTCCTTTTTCAACAAAAGTGACTCTTGTGTCTTCAACACTGCCAAACATATGCTTTCCTGCTAAACCCATAATTCTCTAAAATTTACTGCTCAATTCAAAAATATAATCATATAGCGGACTGTAAATACCAAGAATTAAAATCCCCAATACAGTAATAATAAGTCCTAATCTCATATAAAGTTTGTTCTTAAAGAACGGAATTGCTTGATCGCTTTTTCGTAAAAACATGGCTCTAACAACCAATAAATAATAATACAATGAAATAGTTACATTAACCACAGCAATAAAAACAAGCCAATAATAACCTTCACTAGCTGCAGCAACAAATAAGAAAAACTTACCAAAGAAACCTGCTACAGGAGGAATTCCTGCTAAAGAAAATAAGGCCAACATCATAACCATACTTAACTTAGGGTTTGTTCTATATAAGCCTTCATAATCATTCATGTTTTCTTTTCCTGTTTGCAAAGAAATGGCTTGAACCACTCCAAAAGCGGCTAAGTTTGAAAACACATAAACCAACACAAAATATACAACTGTTGCTACACCTAATTGATTTCCTGTCATAAAACCTAACAAGATAAATCCTGCTTGAGCAATAGATGAAAATGCCAAAAAGCGTTTCATATTTTGTTGTCTTAAGGCAAATAAATTACCTATAAACATAGTTGCAATTGCAATTATATATATCAAATTTTCCCAGATATGCATTAAGGGTTTAAAAACTGTGAATAATAAAATGAGTAATATAAAAGCTGCAGCGCCTTTAGAAATTACTGATAAATATGATGCAATACTAATTGGCGCACCTTCATATACATCGGCAGTCCAGAAATGAAACGGAACTAGTGAAATTTTAAATGCTAATCCTGAAAAAAACAGAATTAAACCCAAAATAGATAAATTTGTAGTAGTAATAACTTCAATAATATCATTAAAATAAATGGAGCCTGTTGTAGCATACAACATAGAAATACCAAATAAGGAAACACCCGAAGCTAAAGCTGCCGATAATAATAATTTAATACCAGACTCACTCGATTTTCTTTTAGTAGTTTCATAAGCCGCTAAGGCCGCTACTGGAAGTGTTGACAATTCTAATCCTAAATAGAACATTAAAAAGTCGCCAGAAGAAATCATAAAATACATTCCTAATAAAGATGAAAACATCAAAATGAAAAATTCTGTTCCTCTGTTGTGTTGTACTATTTTTTCCTGCAACCAATCTGCTGATTGTAACAACAAAATAAGCACTCCTATATTTAGCACATTTTTAAAGAAATGAATTAATCCGTCTGTGTGAAACATGCCGCCAAACAAACTGCCTTCATCAATTGCAAAAAATCCGACAATTGTATGAATACCAAATAAAAAGATAGCCAAATGTACAATACTACTTTTTTTGTTTTGAGGCATAAAAATTTCGGCTACAACCAGCAATAAAATAATTGCTAAAAGTAAAATCTCATGTCGCATTAATAAAAAACTACTAAAATCCATTTTAGTTATTTATAATATTTATAATACACCTTGAATAAAAGGCTGTAAACTCTCCATAATCATATCGCTTAACCAAAGCGGGGCAACACCCATTCCTACAATTGGAATTAACAGCAGTAATATTCCTGTTTTTTCATACCAAGTTACTTGCGGTAAGTCTAAATACGCTTCATTTTTTACTGGACCCATAAGCATAATCCCTGCTGCACGTAAAATATAAACAGCAGTTACCACAATTGCTGAAACTACAATAATTGTTGACACTCTATAAAACATGTCTTCGTGTTGAAAAGCACCAACAAAAATGTTCATTTCTGCAACAAAACCACTAAGCCCAGGCAGTCCTAACGAGGCCAAACCAACTATAACATATATTACCGAAATAAATGGAATTACTTTTAATAATCCTCCTAGCTTATAGATATCCCTAGTATTCGTCCTACCATAAATCATTCCTATTAACGCAAAGAATAGTGCAGTCATAAATCCATGTGAAAGCGATTGTAAAATAGCACCATTCCACGCTGTTTTATTCAACATTAATAAAGCAAATAACACCATGCCTAAATGACTTACTGATGAGTATGCGTTAATGTATTTTAAATCGGTTTGTTTAATGGCACTAAACGCTCCATAAATAACACCAATAGTTGCTAAAATGATAAAAAACCAAGACCAATGCAATGTGCCTTCTGGCAGCAAATACATGGCGACTCTAAAAATACCGTAACCTCCTAATTTCATTAATACACCTGCATGTAACATTGATACCGCTGTTGGTGCCGAAGAATGTCCGTCTGGTGACCATGTGTGAAATGGGAATAGCGCACTAATAACTGCAAACCCAATAAAAACTAATGGGAAAAATATTTTTTGAGCTTCAAAAGGAATATTCACCTGAGCAATTTCTAAAATATTAAATGTTAGCGCACCTCCATCGGCATTTGAATTGAAATAAATTCCTAATATTCCTACTAATAGAATTGCTGAAGCTCCCATTAACATTAATGTTAGTTTCATTGCTGAATACTCTTTTGGTCCTGTTCCCCAAATACCAATTAGTAAATACATTGGGATTACTGCAATTTCAAAAAAGACAAATAATGTAAACAAATCTATAGAAATAAAGAATCCATAAACACCTATGGAAAGCACAATAAGTGCAATAAAAAACTCCTTTGGTAGGTCGTTCATTTTCCATGAAATAAATACGCCTGCTAAAACCACTATTGCTGTTAAAAATAGTAATGCCACTGAAACACCATCGACACCTATGCTATAATGAATATTGAACTTTTCGTACCAAACAACATCTCTTATAAAAACCATGATGGCATCATCAACCGCTCTTTCTTTAAAATAAGCAAACACAAGATTAATTGCCATTCCTAATTGAATAACACTTCCAACCATTGCAACTAAACGTGCCCTTTTTAGTCCTTTAGTAAAAACTAAAGCCAAAACGGTTATTATTGGTACTGTTATAAAAAGTGATAAAATATCCATATTAATCCATTAGTTTGTCCATATATAAATAAATACTATTGCTAAAACAACAGCACCACCAACAAAAGCAAATGCATAATCTTGTACTTTTCCAGATTGCATTCCTTTTATTTTTTTAGAAACTAAAACAGTTTTATTTCCTATGCCTTCCATAGTGCCATCTACAACTTTTTTATCAAACCACGCTATTGGTGCCGACACTCGTTTAAACAATATTTTTTTTGCAACAAATAGATAAATTTCATCAAAATAAAACTTATCACTAGCCCATTTATAAAAAGGCCCGAATGCGTTAGCAAATGTATCGGCTAAACTATTTTCTTTCTTATAAAATACCCAAGCGAGAATAATTCCTATTAATCCAACTCCAACTGCAATGGCTGCTAAAGGGTAATTTAAATGTGCTTCAAATCCAGATTTGTCTGGTGTTACAAATTCGCTAAAAGGAACAAAGCCGCCAATAATACTCATTAATGCTAAAAACATTAGAGGGAATGTCATGGATAAAGGAGACTCTTTGGGTTTGTGTTCATACTCTTTGTCTTTACCCCAAAATATTCCGAAGTAAATTCTAAATATATAAAAAGCCGTTAATCCTGCGACAAATACACCTATATAATAGATGAGTTGATTATGTTCATATGCAGCAACTAAAATTTCATCCTTACTAAAAAACCCTGCAAATGGAGGTATTCCTGCAATTGCTAAAGCTGCAATTAAAAATGTAATATTGGTAATAGGCATATATTTTCGTAAGCCACCCATATCTTTTAAATAGTTGCTATGTACCGCATGAATTACTGAGCCTGCACCTAAAAATAATAAGGCTTTAAACATGGCGTGTGTAAACAAATGAAACATGGATGCCATATAGCCTACACCTTCATGACCATCATATCCAGAAACGCCTAAAGCCAACATCATATATCCCAGTTGAGACATTGTTGAAAATGCTAAGACTCGCTTAATATCGGTTTGTGTGATAGCAACAATTGCTGCAAATAATGCCGAAATAGCACCAACATAGGCTACAATATTTAGCGCAAATCCATTTTCAACAAAATAAAACATCGGGAATAATCGTGCAACCAAGTATATCCCGGCAACCACCATAGTCGCTGCATGAATTAAAGCTGACACTGGTGTTGGACCTTCCATAGCATCTGGCAACCAAATATGAAATGGTAACATTGCTGATTTCCCTGCGCCTCCAATAAATATTAAAATTAAAGCCCAAGTAATTGCAGATAAGCCCATAAATGATGTTGATGCCCAATTTAAAATAGCACTTCCTTCGGGGTTATTTAACGTTTCAAAATCGAATGTGCCTGTATAATAACTCATAATTAAGATGCCTATTAGAAATCCTAAATCGGCGAAACGCGTTACTATAAATGCCTTTTTTGCTGCCGCTACTGCTGATGGTTTTGTGTAATAATAGCCTATTAATAAATAGGACGACACACCTACTAATTCCCAGAAAATATAAATTTGAAATAAATTGGTCGCTAAAACTAGTCCATACATTGAGAATGTAAACAGTGATAAAAAAGCAAAAAACTTGGTATAACCTTCATCGCCTTTCATATACCCTCTACTATAGATATGCACCATTAATGATACTGTAGATACCACAAGAAGCATCATTACTGAAATAGGATCTATTAATATTCCCATATCAATATGTAGGGTTTCTGTAAAGTTCATCCAAACAGTTTTATCAACAAAAGTTTGATAAACTCCATCTATTTTCCCACTTACAAAAAAGTATTGGTAAGCCGCATAAAATGATATTGTAGCCGAAGCTAATAATCCGAATACACCAATATATCCAGAAATTGCTGGTTTAATTTTTTTGTTAAAAATCCCCAGCAATAAAAATACTGTTAGAGGAATCAATGGGATTAATATAGTATAGCTAAAATTCATATCATAAATTATTAATACTTCATTGTTTCGGTATCTTTAACTTCTACAGAACTAATTTGCCTGTAAAGATTTATTATTATCGAAACTGCTAATGCTGTTTCGGCTGCAGCTACAGCGATAATAAAGAGTGAAAAATAAACACCTTGTAACATGTCTGGATATAAATATTTGTTGATGACTACAAAATTCACAACAGACGCATTCAAAATCAATTCAACAGAAATTAAAATAGATATCAGATTTTTTCTTGTAATAAATCCGTAAATACCAATAAAGAACAATATTGATGTCAGTGCTAGTATTTCGTATATGCTAATGCCTTCTATCATGTTATGTCATCATTATTAGTTTCTAATTTTCTCCCTTTGGCTATAATGATTGCACCTATCATAGCTGCTAACAACAATACACTAATAACTTCAAAAGGTAAGATAAATCCGCCAGCTTCATAACTTAACAATCCCGTACCAATCTCGGCAGTAGTTGTAGTTGTTGCCATGCCTTCTACTTTAAAATCGTACGAGTAAATAGTTGTAATAAATAGTCCAGCACCAATAGCACAAGCAATTGCTGTTAGTATTCGTTTTGAAATTTTAGCTACCTCTAATTTCATTTCAATATGATGCACAAGGAGTACTGAAAAAATGATAAGCACAATGATTCCACCTGCATAAACAGTAAGTTCTACTGCTGCTAAAAAGTTGTAATCGATTAAAAAGAAAATACCCGCAACACCTACCAAAGTAAATAACAAATAGATTACCGATCTCAGCATTTTGCGACTACTTACTGAAGCAATTGCAGATACAATCATAATTAATGCTAAAATGTAAAATATATATCTTTCCATAATTTTTAGTCTTCTACACCATGTTGTAATTTAGATCCTGGTTTGTTTAATACTCTTGTGAGTTGTGTTCTATCATATACAGAATTTTCAAATTTTTGTCCCCATTTTATAGCATCTGTAGGGCAAACATCTATACACAAACCGCACATTGTACACATACTTAAATGGTACACAAACTTATCAATCTTCTTTTTTTTCTTCCCTGTATTCTCATCAATACCTCTATCCCAAATAATTTCAATAGAACCATTAGGGCACGCAATTTCACATTTTTGGCATCCAGTACACCGGTGTTCATTATCTTCATTATGTGGCATAATTACTTCGCCTCTAAAACGATCAAACATTTTTAAAGTCGCTCTGTTATCAGGATATTGCTGTGTAATAGCTCCTTTTCTTGATGTTAAAAAGTATTTTCCTGTAACGCTCATGCCTGTGAGGAGCGTTTTAATACCATTATATATGTCTGAAAAATAACTCATGCTCTTTAAATCTTAATCGTTAAGTTAAGCCAAACTATTAAAGCCATTATTACAATATTCACTAAATTGATTGGTAATAAATATTTCCATTCTAATGTTAGTAATTGATCTACTCTTAACCTTGGAAAGGTCCACCTAAACCACATCATTAAAAAGACGAGTATTAATGTTTTTCCTAAAAACCAGAATACACCTAACCAAGGTATTGATTCTGTGATTCCAAAAGGTGACAACCAACCACCAAAAAATATAGTGGTAGCAATTGCTGCAATAAGAAACATATTAATAAATTCGGCTAAAAAGAAATAGGCAAACTTCATTCCTGAATATTCAGTATGAAATCCAGCTCCTAATTCTGACTCTGCTTCAACCAAATCAAAAGGAGCTCTGTTTGTTTCGGCAGTCCCTGCTATCATATAAATCATAAATGCTATTATGGCAGGAATATGACCTTGAACTATAAGCCATCCGCTTTTTTGTACCTCAACAATTTCTGATAATTGTAACGATCCTGTAATTAAAATCATTGTTAAAAGAGATAACCCAATAGACATCTCATAACTTATAGTTTGTACACCACTACGCATGGCGCCTATTAATGCAAACTTATTGTTACTTGCCCAACCTCCTAATAATATACCTATAACTCCAATAGAAGAAACCCCAATTAAAAAGAAAATACCTATGTTAATATCGAAAGCTTGAAACTCTTTTGTAAATGGAATTACTGCTAATGCCATTAATGAAGAAATAATAACAAAGTATGGTGCCAAATTGTATAAAAACTTATCTGCTTTAACGGTTCCTGTTAACTCTTTTGAAAGCAGCTTGAGCGCATCTGCCATAGTTTGTAATAAGCCTTGAAAACCAACTCTATTTGGCCCAATTCGCAATTGAAACCAAGCAGCAACACGTCTTTCAAGTAATACTAAAAATAATCCTAAAATAGCAAAAATAGCAAGATACAGGAATCCTATTAATGCCATTTCTACAATGTTAGCCACACCTTCTGGCATAATGCTAAAAAGCCACTCGTGAATACTTTTTGTTATATTTAATGATATATTCATTATCTTATTTTTATCTATCAATATCTGGAATAACCAAATCTAAAGTTGCCATTGTTGCTACCAAATCTCCTATTTTACCTCCAACTGCTATATGATTTAATAATGATAAATTTGAAAATCCTGGAGATCGAAATTTAAGTCGATATGGGCTTTTAGTTCCTGTACTTATAATATAAACTCCAAATTCTCCCCTTGCTGTTTCCACTTTTTGATAAAATTCTCCCTTAGGTAATTTTATGACTGCTTTTGTTGCAACTCTATATTCTCCTTCTGGAATATTGTCTATCAATTGTTCTACTATTGATAAGGATTCCCATAATTCTTGAATTCTAACCTCATAACGCGCTAAGGAATCACCTTCAGTTTTTAAAACTTCCTTAAAGGTTACTTTGTCCAAGGCACTATACGGATGGTATTTTCTAACATCGCATGAATATCCAGAACCACGAGCAATAGGCCCAGAAGCTCCAAACGAAATGGCATCTTCTTTAGTTAAAATTCCAACACCTTTCATTCTTTTCTGAAAGATTACATTTCCTGTTAAAAGGCGATCATACTCAGGAATTTTTGTTTTAAAATGTGTAATAAACTCTTTAACACGTTTTACAAAATTAGGATGAATATCAAACATCAATCCTCCCGGAACATTATAGTTCATCGTTAGGCGAGCACCACAAGTTTCTTCAAAAATATCATTAATCATTTCTCGATCTCTAAACCCATAAAAATAAGTGGTTAGTGCACCAACATCCATTCCCATAACACCCCACCATAAACAATGTGAAGCAATTCTTGTAAGCTCTCCAATTATAGTTCTAATCACTTTAACTCGGTCAGGAATTTCTAACTCAAGTGCGTTTTCAACCGCTAAACAAACGGCTTCATTATTTATGTTTGATGATAAATAATCCATCCGATCTGTTAAATGAACGATTTGCTGATAGCTATCGCGTTCGCACATTTTTTCGATAGAACGATGAATATATCCTAAATCTGGCTCCACTTTTTCAATAATTTCACCATCTATAGTCAATAGTAAATTTAATACACCATGTGTTGCAGGGTGTTGAGGTCCCATATTGATTTGGTATGGTTCCGTTTTAAAACTTTTATCTATTGTGGTTCTTTGCTCCATTATTTATTTGATTACCATGTTTATTTCATCAACATAATCTTTTCGTAATGGATAACCATCCCAATCTTCGGTTAAAAAGAGTCGTTTTAAGTTTGGATGATTATTGAATTTTATTCCGAAGAAATCGAATACTTCCCTTTCATGAAATTCGGCAGTAGCCCATATATCAAAAACAGAATCCAAGGTTGGAGTTTCTCTGCCTTTTGTCTTAACTTTTACAACAATACTATGCCTGTGTATAGTAGATTCAAGGTGATAAACAACACCTAATTCTTCTCCCCAATCAACCCCAGATAAACAAAATAAATAATCAAAATGGGTAGTGTCATTACTTTTTAATTGACTCATTAAAGCATGAAGATGCTCTGGTTGTACACTGATATTTAAAAATTGAGATTCTTCTTGAGTAAACTCGAGAAGGCTAGGGTTAACTGGTTCAGGAGTTTTTGGGTTTTCTTCAGGATTTTCATCATTTTCAGATATATCAACAATTTCAACTTCAGAAACTTTATCGGCTTCAGGGTTTGGAAACCAACTACCAATTAAATCTTGCAATGCTTCGTTTGTCATAATATTGTTTTATAAACCTTTATCAAATCCATCAATAGGATTTATTTTATGTTTCATATTCTCCGTTTTAATTTTATCTTGAAGCATCAGCATTCCTTCTAATAGTGCTTCAGGCCGAGGTGGACAACCTGGAACATACACATCTACCGGAATAACATGGTCAGCTCCTTTTACTACGGAATATGTATTATAAAAAAATGGCCCTCCAGAAATAGCACATGCTCCCATAGCAATAACATATTTTGGTTCTGCCATTTGATCGTATAATCTTCGTAATACAGGTGCCATTTTGTTTACAATAGTACCTGCTATAATAATTAAATCGGCTTGTCGTGGAGACGGTCTAGCTACTTCAAAACCAAATCTTGAATAATCATGACGAGACGCTCCTGTTTGCATCATTTCTATAGCGCAACAACTGGTGCCAAAATACAATGACCACAAAGAATTGGCACGTCCCCAGTTAATCACTTTATCTAATGAAGTTACCATTATATTAGCACCATTTCCTGCTGGAATTACTTTTCCAGGGAAATCTTCAGAAATCTTATTTGCGTTTTCTATTCCCATTTTAAAGCTCCTTTTTTCCAAGCGTACATTAACCCTAAACATAGTATGACAAGAAATACAAGAATTTCAATAAAGGCAACAGCTCCAACACTTTTAAATGCTACAGCCCAAGGTACTAAAAATGCAACCTCTACATCAAAAATCAAAAATAAGATGGCGAACAAATAATATCCTACTTTAAACTGAACCCAAGTTGGACCTTTAGTTACCATACCGCTTTCGTAAGGTTCTCTTTTTTGAGGATTGTCTGACTTGTGCGAAATTAAATTCGACATAAAATTTGCACCAGCAACCATAACAATACCTGCTAATAAAAATACAATGATAGCTTCTGATCCCATTCTATATGTGTATTACTTTATTCAACTTCATAAGTATCTCCTGAAAAGAACAAATCGTCTGTTTTAGTAAATTTAGAATTTGCCTTTACTTCGGCAGTTAATTTCGCTTCCCTTTCTTCCAAGGTAAAATCATCAAAACTTCTAATTATTCCTGTAACTTTAGGATACTCTAATCTTACAAGCATTTGATGTAATGTTGGATCTTCTTCTTTGGCATTATGTACTAAAAGATCTTCTTGTTCTATTCCGTTTTCGCCTATGGTTACAACTTCTAGTTTCAAGCCATTTAATATTAACCCTTTATCGCGCTCTTTTCCAAATATCATAGGTTTACCATTTTCAACAAACAATTGTTTATCTGCTCTAACAGCTTTATCGGTAATATTATCATAACACCCATCATTAAAAATTGGGCAGTTTTGTAAAACCTCAATCAATGAAGTGCCTTTAAATTTTTCGGCTTCAATAAATAGTTGAGTCATTTCTTTTGGAGTATTTCCTCCAATCCTTCCAAAAAATCGTGCTTGAGCACCAATTGCTAATTCACCAGGTGAAAAAGGGGGTTGTGTATTTCCGTATGGAGATGATTTCGTTTTTTGACCAACCAATGATGTTGGCGAAAATTGCCCTTTAGTTAATCCATAAATTTCATTGTTAAATAAAATTATATTTAAATCTAAATTTCTACGCAATACATGAATAAAGTGATTTCCTCCAATAGCCATAGCGTCACCATCTCCAGTAATAATCCAAACGCTTAAATTTGGATTTGCTAATTTAACTCCTGAGGCAATTCCTGGGGCTCTACCATGAATACTGTGTATTCCATAGGTATCCATATAATAAGGAAAACGTGAGGAACATCCTATCCCTGAAATAAACACTACATCTTCTTTCTTTACTCCCATTTCAGGAAGAGCTTTTTGCATAGCGCGTAAAATAACGTAGTCGTCGCACCCAGGGCACCATCTTACTTCTTGATCGCTTGCAAAATCTTTGAATGTATATTCTTTTACTGTTGCTTCCATAATTATTTTACGAGTTGTTTAAATTTTTGAATGAGCTCATTATTACCAAATGGCAGTCCTTGAACCTTATTAAATTGCAAAATATATAATCCATTAAAATTCATTCTTAAAACATTTGCAAACTGCCCATTATTTAACTCGCAAACAACTATTTTTTTGAACCTTTTCAACACTTCTTCTGTGTTTTTTGGTAATGGATTTATATAATTAAAATGTGCAAAACCAATTGTTGAGTACCCTTCTTCATTTATTTGTTTTACTGCTGAATGTAAAGAACCGTAAGTTCCTCCCCATCCAATTACTAATAAATCACCTTCATTAGCAAATTCTGTTTCTATTTCTGGAACATATTTTTGTACTCGTTTAATTTTTTCGGCTCTAATTTTTGTCATGTACTCATGATTTTCTGGAACATAAGACACATTTCCAGAAACACGGTCTTTTTCTAAACCTCCAACCCTATGCTCTAATCCAACAGTTCCTGGAATAGCCCAATTACGAGCTAAAGTATCTTCATCTCTATCATAAGGATGCCAGTTTTCGGTTGCTTCATTAATAGTGTTGACTTTAATTTCTGGCATTTGGCTAACAGATTTTATTTTCCAAGGAGCTGACCCATTAGCAATATATCCATCGGTTAATAAAATTACGGGTGTCATATGTTCTAGCGTAAGTTTTGCTGCTTCATAAGCATAATCAAAACAATTTGATGGTGTACTTGCAGCAATCACAATTACGGGGCTTTCACCATTTCTTCCATATAAAGCTTGTAATAAATCTGATTGTTCAGTTTTTGTTGGCAATCCTGTTGAAGGACCTCCGCGCTGTACATTTACTACAACTAAAGGAAGTTCAATCATCATTGCTAAACCTAAGGCTTCTCCTTTTAGTGCTAATCCAGGTCCTGAAGTGGTTGTAATAGCTAAATCTCCAGCAAATGATGCTCCAATTGCTGATGATATACCAGCAATTTCATCTTCTGCCTGAAAAGCTTTTACTCCAAAATGTTTATGTTTTACCAACTCATGTAAAATATCTGTTGCTGGAGTAATAGGATATGACCCTAGAAATAATTCTAATCCTGATTTTTCTGCTGCTGCTAAAAATCCCCAAGCTGTAGCCGTATTTCCCATAATAACTCTATAGATTCCCGGATTCATCTTTGCAGGCGAAATACTATATGCATTAGGGATAAGCTCAAGAGTTTCAGCAAAATAAAACCCTGAATTTAATACTTTAGTATTGGCTTCAATAATATGAGGTTTGGTTTTAAACTTCTTTTTAAAGAATTCTATTGTATGTTCTGTTGACCTATCATACATCCAATACACCATTCCTAAAGCAAACATATTTTTACTCCTTGTAATACTTTTATTGTCTAATCCTTCAATATCTTTTAAGGCTTCTTTAGTTAAAGAAGTCATAGTAACTTCAATTACACGATAGTTTTCAAGGCTACCATCTTCTAAAGGATTAGAATCGTATTGTGCTTTTTCTAAATTTTTTCTTGTAAAAGCATCCGTATCAACAATAATTGTATGTCCTGGCTTTACAGCTTGCAAATTAGTTTTTAAACCTGCTGGATTCATTGCTACAAGTAAGTCTACAGTATCTCCAGGTGTACTAATCTCCACACTACCTATGTGAACTTGAAATCCGGATACACCATACAAACTGCCTTGAGGAGCTCTAATTTCAGCTGGATAATTAGGAAATGTGGCAATATCGTTGCCAAACATTGCAGAGGTATCAGAAAACTGAGTTCCTGTTAATTGCATCCCATCTCCAGAATCTCCAACAAACCTAATAATAACAGCTTCTATTACTTCTGGTTGATGATTTACTTTTGTTGTAACCATAATTTATGTTAGTTTGAAAATTTTTAATTAAATTTATCAAAAAAAAGACAATCTTTTAAATATAAATGTCAAATATAATTTCACTTTTTATTACGAAACATGACTTTTGTCACTATTAGGTTTTAAAAAGAAATTTAATTTTACTAATAATTAATTTCCTAAAAATAGATAAATTATGGCAATAATAATAACAGATGAGTGTATAAACTGTGATGCTTGTGTTGCAGAGTGTCCTAACAATGCAATTTATGAACCCGATCAAGAATGGGCCTATGCAGACGAAACCTCATTAAGTGGTATGATTACATTACCTAATGGGGAAGAAGTAGATGCAGATGCTGAAAACGAACCAATATCAGATGAATTTTATTTTATTGTACCTGATAAATGTACGGAGTGTAAAGGATTTCATGATGAACCACAATGTGCTTCTGTTTGTCCGGTAGACTGTTGTGTTCCTGACGATAGTCATGTAGAATCTGAAGAAGAGCTACTAAAAAAGAAAGCTTGGTTACACGGCGAATAATCTAGCTATATTCCCTTTTTAAGAAAAGAAACTATTCTTATCATAATTAAAAAAGCACTCCTAACTTTTATTTAGGAGTGCTTTTTTTGTACTGTTGTTTAACTGACATATGTCATAGTATGTGAGTTATACTATCTTTATTTTTATCCAACGTATTAAAATTTTTATTGATAATAAAAAGATATATCATGGAAAAAAACCCTCAAAAGCTCATTTGTGATGCCAATGAAGCAGTAGCCATAATTTCTCATAAAACTAACGAAGTTTGTGCCATTTATCCTATTACTCCAGCATCTCCAATGGGAGAACATGTAGATGTTTATAGTTCTAAAGGACAAAAAAACATTTGGGGTAATATTCCTAGAATTGTTGAAATGCAAAGTGAAGGAGGCGCCTCCGGAGCAGTTCACGGTGCGTTACAAGCAGGTGCGTTAACAACAACATTTACTGCATCTCAAGGATTATTGCTAATGATTCCTAATATGTATAAAATAGCTGGCGAATTATTACCAACCGTTATTCATGTTGCTGCAAGAACTGTTGCAACGCATGCATTATCAATATTTGGAGATCATTCTGATGTTATGGCCACTAGACAAACAGGATTTTCCATGCTGTTTGGAGGCTCGGTTCAAGAAGCCATGGACTTTGCCTTAATTTCTCAAGTAGCCACATTACGCTCAAGAGTTCCATTTCTAAATATATTTGATGGCTTTAGAACCTCGCATGAAATATCTAAAATAGATGCTATCCCTGATACCGTAATTAAAGCAATGATGCCAGAAGATGAAATTATGGCTCATAAAAAAAGATCTTTAGATCCTGACCATCCTGTAGTAAGAGGAACTTCCCAAAATCCTGATGTATTCTTCCAAGCAAGAGAAGCTGCAAATACATTTTATGAAAAAGTGCCTAGCATTGTTCAAGAAGTAATGGATGACTTCTATAAACACACAGGTCGCAAATACAATTTGTTTGATTATGTTGGACATCCAGAAGCAGAACGTGTGATTATAATTATGGGTTCAGGCGAAGGTGCGGTAAAAGAAACTGTTGACACATTGGTGAATAATGGCGAAAAAGTAGGCGCATTATTTGTACGCTTATATAGACCCTTCTCTATTAGTTACTTTATTGAAAAATTACCAAAAACAGTTGAAAAAATTGCAGTTCTAGATAGAACGAAAGAACCTGGAAGCATTGGGGAACCACTTTACCTAGATATAGTTACTGCATTTGCAGAAAGTAATAGAATAGCACCAGTAATAGTTGGTGGTCGTTATGGATTATCCTCTAAAGAATTTAACCCTACAATGGTTAAAGGGATTTATGACGAATTACTAAAAACAACTCCTAAAAACCATTTTACCATTGGTATTAATGATGATGTAAGCCATACTAGTCTTTCTTATAGTTCTGTTTTTAAAACCAACAAAGAAACTTTTAATTGCATGTTTTACGGATTAGGTTCTGATGGTACTGTTGGTGCAAATAAAAACTCTATTAAAATTATTGGTGAGACTACAAATAATTATGTACAAGGTTATTTTGTGTATGATTCTAAAAAAGCTGGTGCCCAAACCATATCTCATTTGCGCTTTGGTCCAGAGCCTATTTACTCCAGTTATTTAATTAATAATGCTGATTTTATCGCTTGCCATCAATTCAATTTTATTGAAAAATACGACCTTTTAAAAAACATTAAAAAGGGAGGTACTTTCTTATTAAACTCTCCTTTTTCAAATACAAAGATTTGGGATATTTTACCCCAATCTATGCAGAAAGAAATTATAAATAAAAAGCTAAACTTTTATGTAATAGATGCTACTAAAGTTGCACATGAAGCAGAACTAGGAAAAAGAACAAATACTGTTTTACAAACTTGCTTCTTTGCTATTTCTGGGGTTTTACCAAAAGATGAAGCCATTCAAAAAATTAAGGATGCTATTGTAAAATCGTATTCTCATAAAGGAGAAAAAATTGTACAAATGAATTTCAACGCTGTTGATAAATCCTTAGAAAACCTTCAGCAAGTACATTATTCTAAACAAGTAACTAATAATATTCAATTAAAACCAATAATGTCTGGTAACCCAGATCCTTTTGTGAAAGAAGTATTAGGAATGATTTTATCAGGCAAAGGTGATACTCTTCCTGTAAGTGCTTTTCCTGTAGATGGTACGTTCCCAACTGGAACAACACAATATGAAAAAAGAGGTATTGCCGATTTTATTCCTGTTTGGGATGACGAAAATTTATGTACCCAATGTAATAAGTGTGTTGCCATTTGCCCTCATGCAGCAATTCGTGCCACAGTAGTTTCAAATAAAGATTTAGCAGATGCTCCTAAATCCCTAAAAACAGTTCCTGCAAAAGGAAGACCTTTTACTAGTGAATCCGACTCTTATGTATTACAAGTTTCTCCTCAAGATTGTACTGGTTGCGACCTTTGTGTTGCAGTTTGCCCAGCAGTAAGTAAAGAAATAGATGATTTTAAATCTATTAACATGAAAAAGAAAATTGATGTTGAAGCTGAAGAGAACATTAATTGGGACTATTTTGTCAAGCTTCCAAATTATAATCGAACCGAATTGCAAATAACCAATGTAAAAGGGTCACAATTTTTAGAACCATTATTTGAATTCTCAGGGGCATGTTCGGGTTGTGGTGAAACACCTTATATTAAACTATTAACTCAGTTATATGGCGACAGCATTTTAATAGCAAATGCTACTGGATGTTCTTCAATATATGGTGGTAATTTACCAACGACGCCTTATAAAACAAATGAATTTGGCAGAGGTCCTGCTTGGGCTAATTCCCTATTTGAAGATAATGCCGAGTTTGGTTTAGGTATGAAATTAGCGTTAACCAAAAAACAAGAAATTGCCATTAATTTATTAAAATCTTTAGAGTTATTAGTTGGAAGTGAAATTGTAGAATCCATTTTAAATAATCCGGAAGAAACTGAAACTCAGAAAAGTGAAAAATTAGCTGATATAGAAACACTTAAAAAGACATTAGCATATCTAGATAACGACGACGATGCGGTAAAACTAAATCAATTAGCTGGATACTTACGCAAAAAAGCTGTTTGGATATTAGGGGGAGATGGTTGGGCTTACGATATAGGTTTTGGTGGTGTAGATCATGTATTAGCATCAGGAGAGAATATAAATATTATGGTATTAGACACCGAAGTTTATTCAAATACTGGTGGTCAAACCTCAAAAGCTACACCATTAGGAGCAAGTGCTAAATTTTCAATCTCAGGAAAAAGAACTGGTAAAAAAAGCTTAGCAGTTCAAGCCATTTCTTATGGCAATGTTTATGTTGCACAAGTGGCTATGGGTGCAAAAGATTTGCAAACACTTAAGGCTATTGAAGAAGCTGCTGCTTATCCAGGGACATCTATAATTATTGCTTATTCACATTGTATAGAACATGGTTATGATTTAAAAAATGGTGTTTCACAGCAAATAAAAGCTGTTGAAACTGGATATTGGCCATTATTTAGATTTGACCCTTCCAAACCAAAAGGAAAGAAATTTAAGTTAGATTCTAAGCCTCCTAGTGCACCATTAAGTGATTTTATGTATAATGAAACACGCTTTACTAGAGTGGTAAAAGACAATGCTAAATTAGGTGAAGAATTACTTAAACAAGCCCAAGAAGAAGTAGAGACAAAATGGGAAAGATTAGAACTTTTTAGAAATATATAAACCCAAAAATTATGAAGGAAAGAGCATATGCTTTTTTTAATGAAGCTATTAAAAAGGTAAACGAAGCAAACGAAGAGTTATGCCGCCCCGAAGAAGATGTTGTAACCTATTCGGTATGTAAAAACGCACAGTTTGCTATTGAAAATTATCTAAAAGGTTTTCTTTTAAATAATGGCAAAGATCCAAGTAATTTCAATACCATTGATAGTCTTTATAAAGAATGTAAAGCAATTAATGCAAAGTTTAAAGATATTGATTTATCCGATTTTAGTTGTAAATCACATCAAATAGATTCAAGGTATTGCAATGAAGTTACAAAGGTTAGTAATTGCTTTGATATTGCCGATAATTTAGACACCTTCTTTCGGCGAGAAAAAATTATTAGCTAATATTTATTACTTGTTCTATTTGCGGAGCGTATTTTTTAATAGTCATTTCTACTCCAGATTTTAGAGTCATCTGATTAACACTACATCCAACACAAGCGCCTTCTAATTGCACTTTAACAATCTTATTGTCTTCAATTGAGATTAAAGAAATATTGCCACCATCACTTTCTAAAAATGGACGGATTTCATCTAAAGCTTTTTCAATATTTAGTTTCAGTTCTTGAGTTGTCATCTTTTATTTATTAACTGCTGCACACCCAGCCATAGTTGTAATTTTAATAGCTTCAGTTGGAGGTAAATCATCATTACGTCTTACAACTTCCTGAACTACATTTCGTGTTATTTTCTCAAAAGATTGCTCTAATGGAGTCGCTATTTGCAATGCTGCTGGATGACCAACATCTCCCGCCTCACGAATACTTTGTATCAAAGGTATTTCTCCTAAAAACGGAACTTTTAAGTCTTCGGCTAAATTTTTAGCGCCTTCTTTTCCAAAGATATAATATTTATTGTTTGGCAATTCTTCAGGTGTGAAAAATGACATGTTTTCAATTATTCCTAATACTGGAACATTTATACTTTCTTGCTGAAACATTGCAACTCCTTTTTTGGCATCTGCTAAGGCTACATTTTGAGGTGTACTTACTACAACTGCTCCAGTTATTGGAAGCGACTGCATAATACTTAAATGTATATCTCCAGTACCTGGAGGCAAGTCTATTAAAAGAAAATCTAATTCTCCCCAAGCCGCATCAAAAATCATTTGATTTAAAGCCTTTGATGCCATTGGCCCACGCCAAACCACGGCTTGATCAGGTTGTGTAAAAAATCCTATCGAAAGTATTTTTACACCATAATTTTCAACAGGTTTCATTTTAGATTTTCCATCAACATTTATGGCTAAAGGGCGTTCCGATTCCACATCAAACATAATAGGAATGGATGGTCCGTAAATATCAGCATCTAAAACACCAACTTTAAATCCCATTTTTGCTAGAGATACTGCCAAATTTGCTGTTACTGTAGATTTTCCAACACCGCCTTTTCCAGAGGCTACTGCCACAATATTTTGAATACCTGAAATAGGGTTCCCTTTTATAACATTAGTAACAGGTTTAGCTGGAGCATCCACTTTTACGTTTACAGTAACTTTAGCCTTTTCATATACCAAATCATGAATAGTTTTCATGATATCAACTTCAGTTCTCTTTTTAGCCTGCAAACTCGGATTTGCAATAGTTATATCAACTATAACCTCATCACCAAAAGTGATTACATTTTTAACGGCACCACTTTCTATCATATTTTGTCCTTCTCCTGGAACTGTAATAGATTCTAACGCTTTTAATATATCTTTTTTGCTAAGTTTCATCTGTTCTTTTTATTGTTTTTATTGGTCAGATGTAACCTTTTGACGATAAAAATAATTATTGTTTTGAATACTTAATAATTAGTTTAATCGTGTCGGTTTCATTTGTTATTTAGATTTATTCTAAGATACAAATATACAGCGAATTATTTAAAATTAGAAGCACTTATATTGAAATGATTTATGATTAAATTGTAAGCAATTATAGTAGTTATAAAAGTTCTTTTGAAGGATCCCAATAAACGTTTTCAAAATCTTGAATTTGATTATCAATGACTACTATTCCTTCATTTTCCAACAACTGCTGCATAAGATTTGTACCATCAAAATGATGCTTACCAGTAAGTAACCCTTTTCTATTAACAACACGATGTGCTGGTACATCTTTAGCAACAGACCCGTTCATTGCATAACCAACCATTCTAGCGCTACGTGTTGCACCAAGGTAATTGGCTATAGCGCCATAATTTGTTACTCTACCATAAGGAATTTGCTTAGCTATTTCGTAGACCTTATCAAAAAAATTAAGTGTTTCAGGTTTCATTACAGTTCCATCAAAATATTAATCAATGTTACTATGGCAATTATTCCTGTAATAGTTCCAATAATATAATTCATATTTTTTTGAGAAGTAAACCGCTTATTCTTAATCTTATCAAAAAAGAAAATATACACATACAACATTACAAAGGTTCCCATTGCAGAACCTGCAACATAAGCAGCAATACTCGTAATATCAAACGTAAGCCATCCAAATGAAGCCAAAGTAATAGTCATATATGCCTGATATGGAATAGGGAATACATTAAGGCTTGATAAGAACATTCCGAAAAATAATCGGCTATGCTTACTTTTTATATTTTCAACAGCTTCGGATTTTGTTTGTTCTTTTGCGAAAACCAAATAATAAATAGTAATTAAAACAAAAATTACCAAAGCTACCCGCTGTAAAATATCTATAATATCTGGATGATTACTTAAATATCTAGCAAAAATTGCCGCAACATAAGTTTGTACTAAGACAATAATACAAACACCTATTGAAAACATGATGCCTCTGCTATAGCCTTCTTTTAAGCTTATTTTAGCAGCTGCTATGTTTAATAATCCTGGAGGAATTACACCTACAAATGCAATTATTAAACCTAGAAAAAAGACTAATGTAATATTCAATATCCCTTAATTTTGAACCTAATATACGTAATTGGTTTGTTTTGTTCTAAATATTGGCTTTCATAAAAGGTTTGAATGCTTGTAACTTCTTCTGGACTTCCCTCTTGTTTATAAACATCATGATTAGAATAAATCACCTCATGTCCCTCGCCATGTAACAGTCCAAGCGTATAACCATGCATAAATTCGCTATCTGTTTTTAGATTAACTATGCCTTCTTGTTTTAATATTGCTTTATACTTTTTTAAAAATGCTGAATTTGTCATTCTATGCTTGGTACGTTTGTGTTTTATTTGAGGATCAGGAAAAGTAATCCAAATTTCATCTACTTCACTTTTTCCAAAAACATATTCAATAAGTTCAATTTGTGTGCGTATAAAAGCAACATTTGGAATATGCTCTTCTATAGCTGTTTTTGCACCTCTCCAAAATCGAGCACCTTTAATATCAATCCCTATAAAATTTTTATCTGGATATTTTTTAGCTAAGGCTACACTGTATTCTCCTTTACCGCAGCCTAATTCTAAAACCAAAGGATTATCGTTTTTAAAAACCTTTGCATTCCAATTGCCTCTAAACTGGTATTCCTGATTTACCAACTCATCTCTAGTTGGTTGAAATACATTAGCAAATGTTTCGTTTTCCTTAAATCGTTTAAGCTTATTTTTACTTCCCACAGGGTTTTGATATTTTGGCAAAAATAAGGAAATATTCGTGAGCTATAATTATCATTACCTTTGATTTTATTTTGATGAAAAAACGCATTTTAATAGCTCCTTTAAATTGGGGATTGGGTCATGCAACACGATGTATTCCTATAATTAATGCATTAATAGCTTATAATTTTGAAGTTATTATAGCATCAGATGGTAATGCCTTAAAACTTCTTAAAAAAGAATTTCCAAACCTTATCACTCTAGAACTTCCTTCCTATGATATTGAATATTCTAAAAAGGAGCTTTATTTTAAGTTGAAATTTTTAAAACATCTACCTAGACTATTCAAAATTATAAAACTAGAGCAGAAATCTATCAAAAATATTATTGAAGATTACAAAATTGATGGCATTATTAGCGATAACCGATTTGGTATTTATAGCCAAAAAATTCCTTCGGTATATATCACGCATCAATTACATGTACTAAGCGGAAGTACGACTTGGTTAACCTCAAAAATACATCAACATATTATAAAAAAATTTAATGAATGTTGGATTCCTGATACTGAAAACAAAGATAATTTAAGTGGTAAACTAGGGCGTTTGAAACAGCTTTCTATTCCTGTTAAGTACCTAGGTGTTTTAAGCCGATTTAATACAATTAATACTAAAAAGATTTACGATGTATTAGTATTGCTTTCCGGTCCAGAACCTCAACGTACTGTGCTTGAAGAACTTTTGTTGAAGCAGATTAAAGATTTTAAAGGTACCATCTTGTTTGTAAAAGGAACGGTTGAAGGGAATCAAACTAAACTTAAAAATGGACATATCACTCTAGTTAATTTCATGCAAAGTGATGAATTAGAAACAGCCATCAATCAAAGTGACCTTATTATATCTCGGTCGGGTTATACAACTATTCTAGATTTGGCTAAACTAGGTAAAAAAGCTTTTTTTATCCCTACGCCTGGGCAATCTGAACAAGAATATTTAGCCAAACGACTATCCAACAAAGGTATTGTTCCTTATTCAAAACAAAACGATTTTACTATTGAAGAACTCGATGTATTAAAAAATTATACTGGATTTAACGCTACAGAAAATACTATTGATTTTAACGTATTATTCAGCCTTTTCAAGCGTGAATGAGAATTCACTACCAATACCATACTCGCTTTCTATATATAATTTTTCCTGATGTGCCTCAATAATGTGCTTCACTATTGCTAACCCTAATCCTGAACCGCCTTCTTTACGAGAACCACTTTTATCAACACGATAAAAGCGTTCAAATAATCTTGGAATATGCTCTTTTTCTATACCTTCTCCGTTATCGGTAACACGAACAATGACTTTGTTTTTTATAAGATTTTCAATACTAACCTCTGTTGTCCCGTTATTTTGACCATACTTAATAGAGTTTACAACCAAATTAGAGATTACTTGTTGCAATCGTTCTTTATCACCATTGACCATTATAGGAGTATTATAATCCATGTCAAACGTTAAAGTGATTTTCTTTTTTGCAGCTTTCATTTCTAAAAGTTCAAAAACATTTTGAATACGCTCTACAATATCAAAGGGTTCTATTTCAAGACTTAAATCACCAGCTTCAAACTTAGTAATCATATCTAAATCTTTAATAATATAGATTAATCGTTCAACCCCCTTGTCTGCTCTCTTTAAATATTTATCTCTTAAAATTTCATCATTAACAGCACCTTCTAATAAGGTAGATATATATCCTTGAACTGTAAACAAAGGTGTTTTTAATTCGTGAGAGACATTACCAATAAACTCCTTTCTGTATTCTTCTCGTATTTTTAGTGCTTCAATTTCTAATTTTTTGTGTTTAGCATATCTATCTATATCTTGGGTTAACGTAGTCATGTCTGTTGTAACTTGGTTACTACTAAAAGAGCTAGACTCCAATAATGTAAGATCGTCATATATCTTTTTAACGCGTTTATAAATAAAATGTTCAACTCGATATTGAATTATAAAAAAAGAAACCGAAAAGCAAACTACAGCAAATACAGCGATTTGTAGTATGTCAATACTGTAAAAGGTATATAAAAAAACGCTCATAAAAAGCGTCAATATTACAGTAATAAATAACGCAGACTTAAATGCAAATTTATACGATCTTTTAAACGTTTTTGCCATTAATTTACAAACTTATAGCCAACACCTTTAACTGTTTTAAAGGAACTCTCTCCTATCTTTTCTCTAAGTTTTCTAATATGTACATCTATTGTCCTTCCACCAACAATCACTTCATTTCCCCAGACTTTGTCTAAAATCTCATCTCTTTTAAATACCTTTCCTGGTTTTGATGTTAAAAGAGATAACAGTTCAAACTCCTTACGCGGCAAAATAATTTCCTTACCACTTAATAGAATTTTATATTCATCTCTATCAATAGTTAAATCCCCTATTTTCAACACATTTTCCTGTTCTTCTTGTTCTTTATAACGCCTTAATAAAGCTTTCACTTTACTCACTAAGACTTTTGGTTTAATTGGTTTTGTAATATAATCGTCTGCACCTGCTTCAAACCCTGCAACTAGAGAATAATCTTCTCCTCTTGCCGTTAAAAATGTTATAATTACATCTTTAAGCCCTGGCAACTCTCTAATTTTTTCGCAAGCTTCAATCCCATCCATCTCAGGCATCATAACATCTAAAATAATTAAATGTGGTTTTTCTTTTTTTGCCTTTTCAACCCCTTCTGCGCCATTTTCAGCAGTAATGACTTTATAGCCTTCTGAAGACAAATTATAACCAACTATTTCTAAAATATCTGGTTCATCGTCAACTAATAGTATTTTTATATCTCTTTTTTCCATTAATTAAATATGTGATAAGAATTTAATGCTATAAAGATAATATTAATCAAAAAGAATTAGATAATATTAAAAACAAATAACATTAATGTAACCTAGAACTTACATTATATTAACTTTTTCGACAAACTGGAGATTTTTTTAACATGTTTTTGGTATAATTCTTGCAAACTATTTATTAATTTTACATAATAATGTTTTTTATATTAATCCAACATCTATGAAAAAAAACTACATTTTTAAATTATTATTCATTGGGATACTTTTTGTGTCGCTATCTACTTATGCACAATCTAATAATGCCTTAGCACATAATGACCAAACTGAAAACATTGAAAATCTTAATATTTTTCCTAATCCTGTGAGTAATGGCAAAGTATTTATATATACTAAACTTAATCTTACAAAGAGGGTTGAAATTTATGATGTCTTAGGTAAAAAGATTTTTTCACAAATATTATATGGTAAAGAACTTAAAATTAACGACCTGAATCCAGGCGTTTATATTTTAAAAATTAAAGAGGGTGAGTTATCGGCAACACGTAAATTAGTTGTTAGATAATTATTATAAATAATTTACTTAGTACTTTTTAAAAAGCGTTACAGTAGTAACGCTTTTTTATTTTATATATTTTTGTGCTAAGTTTAAAAATCACTTTTTTAATTTTTACCCGAACTGTTGTTACCATTTAAAATGATAAAAATCGAAGCCATATTTAATATTACAACTGAGCAAGAGTTCAGTAATATGGCTTTACAAATTTTTAAATATCAGTTTGAAAACAATAAAGTGTATCGCTCATTTTGTGATTTATTATATAAACACCCAAGTGATGTAAAATCAATCCATGATATTCCTTTTTTGCCAATTCAATTTTTTAAAACACATCAATTATTAAGTTCAAGTAACCCTGTTAAAGAAGTTTTTACTAGTAGTGGCACTACAGGGCAAAATACAAGCAAACACTATGTGACAGACATTGAGCTTTATAAGCAAAGTTTCAGGAAATGCTTCAACATCTTCTATGGGGACATAAAAGACTATGTAATTTTAGCTTTATTGCCTTCGTATTTAGAACGTGATGGCTCTTCTTTAATCTATATGATTAATGATATGATTGTTAATTCTAATCAACCAGAGAGCGGGTTCTATCTTCATGATTTAAATGCGCTGAAAAACGTTTTGGTTAATTTAGAATCTCAAAACAAAAAAACACTACTCATTGGCGTGTCTTTTGCTTTATTAGATTTTGTTGAAATGTATCAGCTTAAACTTAACCATACTTTAGTCATGGAGACTGGAGGAATGAAAGGGCGTCGAAAAGAATTGATACGAGAAGAGTTGCACAATCGTCTTAAAAAAGGTTTCGGAGTAAATGTTATACATAGTGAATACGGCATGACCGAATTACTCTCTCAGGCATATTCCAAAGAGAATAATAGGTTTCAAACACCGCCTTGGATGAGGGTTTTTACTCGCGAAACCGAAGATGCTCTTAGCATCCAAAATTATAATAAAACAGGAGGGGTTAATATTATAGATTTGGCAAACATAAATTCTTGCGCTTTCATCGCTACTCAAGATTTAGGAAGAGTACATGATGATAACACATTTGAAATTCTTGGCCGTTTTGACAACTCAGATATTAGAGGTTGTAATTTAATGGTTTTATAGGGTTTTGTAATTATTCCTGCTATTATTCGACCTAATATATAATTTAAAAATCATTAAAATGAAAGTGCTCCTTGTTCTTTTTGTGTTTAATACAACATTAATTTATGCACAACAAATAGATTACAATACAAAAAAGGGATTTGTAGCCAATGGTTATGATGTTGTCTCTTATTTTGATAATAATGCCGTAGAAGGAAATAAAAAATTCACTACTCAATTTGATGGTGCTTCTTATAAGTTTTCAACGCAAGAGCACTTAAATACTTTTAAGGCAAACCCAACTAACTATATTCCACAATATGGAGGGTATTGTGCTTATGCTATTGGAGCAAATGCTGAAAAAGTTAAGATTAATCCTGAAACTTATCAAATATTAGACAGAAAGCTGTATTTGTTCTATAATGCTTGGGGTACAAATACTTTAGAACTTTGGAAAAAAGATCTGAAAGGATTGAAACAAAAAGCCGACAAAAACTGGGAGCACATTAAAGTAAAAAATTAATGCTGTTGAAAAAGAAAAATTACGTTAGTTAGTTAGTTTCAAGAAGTCTGGTCATTATACAATTAATAACCAGACTTCATCTTTTATATAGCTTTAATAATATAGGTGTTACGCTTCCCTTTGTTAATAATGATATAAGTGTCATTTATTAAATCTTCATTTGTTATTACAAATGTTTCTTTTACTTTTTCTTTATTTACAGACACTGAATTTTCTTTTAAGGCACGTCTAGCTTCCCCATTAGATGTTAAAAAATTAGTTTTTGCAGCTAATGCAGCAATCATATCCAACCCGTTAGTAATATCGTTTTTTGATATTTCTGCTTGAGGCACGCCTTCAAAAACATCTAAAAATGTACCTTCATCTAAAGTCTTGATATCATCTTTAAAGGTTTTACTGAATAAAATGTTAGATGCTTTTTCAGCATTTTCAAAATCTTCTTTTGAATGCACCATGGTAGTAATTTCTCTAGCCAATCGTTTTTGTAATAAACGCAAATGTGGTGCTTCTTGATGCTCTTTTATTAGTGCCTCAATCTCGTCTTTAGTTAAAAACGTAAATATTTTTATATATTTCTCAGCATCCTCGTCACTAGAATTTAACCAATACTGATAAAATTTATAAGGTGAGGTTCTCTTTGCATCTAGCCATACATTTCCTCCTTCAGACTTTCCAAACTTTGAACCGTCAGATTTTGTGATTAATGGGCAGGTAATAGCATAACCTTTCCCATTACCTATTCTTCTAATTAATTCGGTACCTGTGGTTATATTTCCCCATTGATCACTACCTCCCATTTGTATTGTACAATTGTTGGTTTTATATAAATGAAGAAAATCATAGCCTTGTACTAATTGGTATGTAAACTCGGTAAAACTCATGCCTTCTGAGGCTTCAGAGGTAATTCTGTTTTTTACAGAATCTTTTGCCATCATATAGTTAACCGTAATATGTTTACCAACATCTCGAATAAAATCAAGAAATGAAAAATCTTTCATCCAATCGTAATTATTCACTAATTCCGCAGCATTATCAGCATTATTTTCAAAATCTAAAAAATGTGCTAATTGGCCTTTAATAGCTTCCTGATTGTGACGCAAAGTAGTTTCGTCTAACAGATTTCGCTCGTTAGATTTTCCCGACGGATCACCTATCATTCCTGTAGCACCTCCAACCAAAGCCACAGGCTTGTGCCCACAACGTTGAAAATGTGCCAATAACATAATTGGTACTAAATTTCCAATATGCAAAGAATCGGCAGTTGGATCAAACCCAACATAAGCACTACGCATTTGTTCTAGTAAATGCGCTTCTGCTCCAGGCATTGTGTCGTGTAGCATGCCTCTCCAAGTTAACTCTTCTATAAAATTCTTTGCCATTTCTAATTAAAATTTGAACAAAGATAAATGTTTCGTTACTGATGAGAAAAGAAAAAACATTAATTTAGTGATATGATATTAGTAACTGGAGGAACTGGTTTAGTTGGAAGCCATTTAATTTACAAATTAACCGAAAAAGGACATCATGTTAAAGCGATTTATAGAACAAAAGAAAAAATAAATGCTGTTAAACATGTGTTTTCTTATTATACAAAAAAAGTTGATGCTTTGTTTTCAAAAATTGAATGGATTGAGGCTAATATTAATGACATCCCAAGCTTAACTAATGCTTTTACTGGAATTACAAAAGTATACCATTGTGCTGCTTTTATCTCGTTTGACACTAGGGACTACCTTACGCTACGAAAAATAAATATTGAGGGAACTGCCAATATTGTTAACTTATGTCTTTCCAATAATATCAAGAAACTGTGTTATGTAAGCTCGATTGCAACTATTGGAAAAACTGAAAGTGGTACGTTAATTAACGAAGACAAGCATTGGAATCCTGATGAAGATCATAATGTTTACGCCATTACAAAATATGGTGCCGAAATGGAAGTTTGGAGAGGTACTCAGGAAGGTTTAAATGCAGTAGTTGTGAACCCAGGTGTAATTATTGGTCCTGGATATTGGAAAAGTGGCAGTGGCACTTTAATTAATCTTGTTTATAAAGGGCTTTCCTATTATACAAATGGTGTAGTAGGCTATGTGGATGTTAAAGACGTTGTATTAGCTATGATAGAATTAATGAAAAGCGATATACAAAATAAACGTTATATTTTAGTCTCCGAAAACTTATCTTATAAAGACTTTTTCACTAAAGTAGCAACTCAACTATATGTAAAACCACCTAATAAAGAGGCTTCTAATTTTGCATTAAATCTAGCATGGAGATTGGATTGGTTACGATCTTATATTAAAAACAAAAGACGACGCTTAACTAAACACACTGAAAAAACAATTACTACTATATCGTGTTTTAGTAACAAAAAAGTGGTTGCTGATTTAAATTATACATTTATTCCTATTGACGTTTCAATTGCTGAAACGAGTCAACTTTTTTTAGAAGATTTGGGTTAATCTTATTTAATTTCTCTCCCTTATTAGGTAACCTTCTCTTTTTAAGTAATGAATCTCTTTCCTTACGTTGTTCTTTGTTGAATACTTTTTTTTGTTTTGCTTCTGCATCAATAATGGAATCGTAGTAAGCTTTCTCCTTTTTAAGTTTCAGTTTAACTTTTGCATAGATGTCTTCATAACTATCTAAATTATAAGCGTAATACTCATTACTTTTAGCAAACTGAGTACTGTCAATATTATATTTTTTATAAATATAATCTTCAGGTAAAATGCCTTTATTCTCAATGAGTTTTTTGTCCACCCCTTTAGCCGCTGTAAAAATCGTCATCTCATATATAATTTCTACCATCTTATCTTTTTTAATAAGATTTTTTGGCTTTTTAGGTTTTTCAATATTGTTATTATTGCAAGATATTGCCAAAAACAAAATTAAAATATATTTAAGGTGTTTCATCTGTTTATATTTATTGTTTTTTACAGGTCAGATGTAACATTCATTTAATCATTTCCCTATGTATCAAAAATTTAGTTATGAATGTTTCATTATCTATTAAATGTTAATCGCTTTGCTGCATTATTATTGTAAAACTTAAAATTTTTATAAGCCAGTTTTCCATTTACAAAGGTATGCGTTACTCGAGATTTAAAAGTAGTATTCTCAAAAGGAGACCAACCACATTTATATAAAATATTATCTTTATTTACTGTCCAAGGGTTATTAACATTTACAATAACAAGATCTGCAAAATAGCCTTCCTTAATATAGCCTCGTTTTTCTACTTGAAATAATATGGCTGGATTATGACACATTTTTTCAACAATCTTTTCAATAGAAATTTTTTCTTGATGATATGCCTCTAGCATTGCCACTAAGGCATGTTGTACCAAAGGTCCTCCTGAAGGTGCTTTTGTGTATACATTGCTTTTTTCTTCTAATGTATGTGGCGCATGATCACTAGCTATAACATCAATTCTATCATCTAATAAAGCTTTCCATAATTGCGCTCTATCATCTTTTGTTTTTACTGCTGGATTCCATTTAATAAATGTGCCTTTTTTATCATAATCTTCATCTGTAAACCACAGATGATGAATGCAAACTTCGGCAGTAATTTTTTTGTCTTTTAGAGGTGTTTTATTACTGAACAATTCTGTCTCTTTTCCTGTAGATAAATGAAACACATGTAGTCTAGCTCCTGTTTTTTTAGCAAGCTCTATGGCTTTTGAAGACGATAAATAACAGGCTTCTTCGCTTCTAATAATGGAGTGGTACTTCATAGGAATATCATCTCCAAATTTATCAATGTGCTGTTTTAGATTTGCCTGTATAGTATCTTCATCCTCACAATGTACAGCGATTAATAAGTCTGTACTAGAAAATATTTTTTCTAACACTTCTGGATTATCAACCAGCATATTTCCAGTTGATGAGCCTAAAAACAATTTTAAGGCGGCCACTTTTTTAGCATCTACTTTTAATATCTCATCAAGATTATCATTAGTCCCACCAAACATAAACGAATAATTGGCATAAGAGGTTTTTGAAGCGATGTCAAATTTCTCCTCCAATTTTTCAATTGTTGTTGTTTGAGGGTTGGTATTTGGCATCTCAATAAACGATGTAATTCCTCCAGCAATTGCTGCTCTAGATTCGCTTTCAATAGTAGCTTTATGTGTTAATCCAGGTTCCCTAAAATGTACTTGGTCGTCAATAATTCCTGGCAACACATAATTATTCTCAGCATCAAAAATATGGACATCTGGAGATTTTGCGCTAATAGATTCTGCTATTTCTTTTATGAATTCATTTTCAATAAGAATATCTCCATTAAAAATGCGTCCTTCATTAACTATTTTGGCGTTTTTTATAAGTACTGTCGAACCTTTCATTTTATATCCTTCCAAATAAACTTTTAAACTTCATATAAATTACTCCAAATATAGCTTCTGAAATTATGCCTCCGCTTAACTTCGATTCCCCTTTTGTTCGGTCTGTGAAAATTACTGGAATCTCACTAATTTTAAAATGCTTTAAATGAGCTTTAAATTTCATTTCTATTTGAAATGCATAACCTATAAATTTGATTTTATCCAAATCTAAACTTTCCAAAACGGCTCTTTTATAACATACAAATCCAGCGGTAGTATCATGTATTTTCATACCTGTAATTACACGAACATATATTGATGCTAAATAAGACAATAATACTCGTGACATTGGCCAGTTAACTACATTTACACCCTTAACATATCTGGATCCAATAGATACATCTGCGCCATCAATATGACACGTATTATACAATCGCTCTAAATCGTTAGGGTTATGCGAAAAATCGGCATCCATCTCGATAATGTATTTATAATCGCGTGCTAAACACCATTTAAATCCATGAATATATGCTGTTCCAAGTCCAGATTTTTCTTGTCGTATTTCTAGGAACAAACGACCTTCAAACTCCTTTTGTAATGCTTTTACTTTTAAACCCGTTAAATCTGGCGAATTATCATCAACCACAAGAACATCAAAAGCTTTTTCTAAACGAAACACCGCTCTTATTATCGCTTCGATATTTTCTATTTCGTTAAATGTTGGAATAATGACAATAGCGTCCTGCATCAAAAAAAAGATTTTAGCAAAAGTAAGTTATTTGAAGCATTAATTTTATAGAAATATTCTTCATAATTTAGCAAAATGTTACGCGAAATAATATCTAACGACTGGTTTACCCTATTAATTGTTTTAAGCTTATGTGTTTTGGCTATAGCAAAATATACGTACTCCAAAAGATTTAATGATTTTTTATGGGTTGTAGGTAATTCTAAGTATTTAAAAATTTATTCCAGAGAGCAAAAATTTATAGATTGGTTTGATGCTTTATTGTTTTTCAATTTAATACTTTCTATTTCCCTCTTTTCGTTTTTAAGTTATAATACATTAGTGGCAACTATTACTTTTGATATTCTTCTTTTTTTAAAAATCTTACTAGGCATAGGTGCCTTAATACTAATTAAAGTACTTCTTGAACGTTTAATTGGCAGCCTTTTTGAGATTGATGCTCTTATTGATTCATATATATATCAAAAAACAAGCTATAAAAATTACATAGGGTTAGTCCTATTGCCCATTAATATTCTTCTCATATTTACCCTCCAGCCTAAACCTTCAATAATATATACAATCTTAGGGCTTTTGTTTATAATAAATTTAATTGGTTTTATCACATCATTCAAAACACATCAAAAACTTATTATAAACAACTTTTTCTATTTTATTTTGTATCTTTGCGCTCTCGAAATTGCACCTTACATCATTTTATATAAACTACTTATTGATAGTTAATATAAAGTAAAAAGACAAATCGGCCTATGAAAGTGAAAACAATTTTGGTGTCTCAACCAGAGCCTAAAGTAGAAAATTCTCCCTATTTTGACCTACAAGAAAAGCAACGTGTAAAGATTGATTTTAGACCATTTATTCATGTTGAAGGAGTTTCTGCAAAAGAAATACGTCTAGAAAAAGTTGACCTAAATAATTACTCTGCTATCATTCTTACAAGCAGAAATGCTGTAGATCACTTTTTTAGAGTTGCTGATGAAATGCGATTTAAAGTTCCTGATGCTTTGAAATATTTTTGTCAATCGGAAGCTGTGGCGTACTATTTACAAAAATATGTAGTGTACCGAAAACGAAAAATTTATGTTGGCAAACGTACATTCTCTGAACTATCTCCTTTAATTAAGAAGTATAAAGATGAAATATTTTTATTGCCTTCAACAGATAAGCTTAAACCAGAAGTTCCTAAAATATTAAATGATTTAGGTGTTAATTGGAAGCAATCTACTTTTTACAAAACAGTAATTAGTGATTTATCCGATTTGGCGAATGTGTCTTATGACGTTTTAGTGTTCTTTAGTCCTTCAGGAATAGACTCTTTATTTCATAATTTTCCAGATTTTAAGCAAAATGAAACACGTATTGCTGTATTTGGAAATACTACAATTAAAGCTGTTGAAAACAAAGGATTAAGAGTTGATATTGCTGCTCCAACGCCAGAAACACCTTCAATGACAATGGCTCTGGAAAAATATATACAAACAGCTAATAAAAAGTAGTTATACAACGACATAAAAAAAGCGTGATTTTAATTAAAATCAC
>UOEB01000238.1_pt1 | contig 39210 bp, 33 predicted proteins | sample 1989961 | NCBI WGS metagenome assembly UOEB01 (sample SAMEA4712198, study PRJEB27164) | hydrothermal vent metagenome | biome: marine basaltic hydrothermal vent biome; feature: marine hydrothermal vent; material: mineral | place: Pacific Ocean | collected 2011-06-14/2011-07-23 | depth 1691 m | reverse complement strand
TGTAAATAATTATGGTTTTTGGGAAGATAAAAACTATGTGCTAATTAGAAAAGATAGTGATAAAGACATTGCTGAAAAACATAATATTTCTATAGAAGATCTATCAATTAAGATTAAACAATGGAAAGACATATTATTAACCGAACGAGAAAAACGTAGTCGTCCTAGATTAGATGATAAAGTACTTACCTCTTGGAATGCGTTAATGTTAAAAGGTTATGCAGACGCCTATCGCGTGTTTAATGATCCTCAATTTTTAGCTGCTGCTATTAAAAATGCTAATTTTATCATAAACAAACAATTAACAGCTGATGGTAGTTTAAACCATAGTTATAAAGATGGCAAAAGTACTATTAATGGATATCTAGAAGATTATGCTGCAACCGTTGATGCATTTATATCGCTTTACGAAGATACATTAGATGAACAATGGTTGCAAACAGCAAAAAATTTAACCGATTATGCCTTTGACCATTTTTTTGATGACAACAGTAAAATGTTTTATTTCACTTCAGATAAAGATGCATCTCTAGTAACCAGAAATATTGAATATAGAGATAATGTTATTCCTGCTAGCAATTCTATAATGGCAAAAAACTTATTCAAATTATCTCATTATTTTGACAATGAAGCATATTACAATACGGCGACAACAATGCTCCATAATATAAACCCTGAGATTGCTTCCTATCCTCCAGGGTTTTCAAATTGGCTAGATTTAATGCTAAATTACACCAACAACTATTACGAAGTTGCTATTGTTGGGGATAAAGCATTAGAAAAAATTCAAGAATTAAACCAATCTTACATCCCTAATAAGCTTATTGTTGGAAGTACAAATGATAATACCTTACCACTTCTTGAAAACAGATATGTTGAAGGTGAAACTTATATTTATGTTTGTGTGAATAAAGCTTGTAAACTTCCTGTAAAAGAAGTTGAAAAAGCATTAACTTTAATTGAAAAATAGTATGGAAATTATCACAATAATATTGGTTGGGCTTGTTGCTCTAGAACATTTTTACTTTTTGATTTTAGAAATGTTTTTATGGACTACACCAAAAGGGATTAAAACTTTTGGTCTAAAATCTAAAGCATATGCTGAAGAAACTAAAGTGTTAGCAGCAAATCAAGGATTATATAATGGTTTTTTAACCGCTGGATTAATTTGGTCAATTGTCTTAAAAAACAATGAAATAACTATTTTCTTTTTAAGCTGTGTGATTATTGCAGGTATTTATGGTGCTTACTCAACAAAGAAGATACGATTGTTTTATGTTCAGGCTGTTCCTGCAATACTAGCATTACTACTTGTTGTTTTTAGCTAAAAACGAATATTGATTTAAAATTATAAATAAAATGGAATACGTTGAACACCTTTGGACACTAATTTTACAATTCTCTCCTCAAATAATAACTGCCTTAGTTATTCTGATTGTTGGGCTTTTTATAATCCGTCTAGCTACAAAACTATCAAGGAAAATGATGGCAAAAGGGGGTTTAGATATAACACTACAAAAGTTCTTGTCTAATCTTATTAACTGGACTCTTAAAATTTTATTATTTATTGTTGTTATTTCAAAATTAGGAGTAGAAACTACTTCTTTTGCAGCAATTTTGGCAGCAGCTGGTTTAGCCGTTGGATTAGCTTTACAAGGATCCTTAAGCAATTTTGCAGGTGGTGTTTTAATTATGATTTTTAAACCTATAAAAATTGGTGATCTTATTGAAGCGCAAGGGGAAATTGGTATCGTTAAAGAAATAGAAATTTTTACTACCAAATTAACTGGTCTATCAAACAAAGAAATTATTATCCCAAATGGTTCTTTATCTAATGGGAATATCGTTAATTATACGACTGAAGGTACACGTCGTGTAGATTTGGTTTTTGGTGTTGGTTACGATTCTGATATTAAAAAGACCAAAGCTGTGTTAATGGATGTAATAACCTCGCATCCTCTAGTGTTACAAGATCCTTCTCCAACCGTTAATGTATCAGAATTAGCAGATAGTTCTATAAATTTTGCAGTTAGACCTTGGTGCAAAACAGAAGATTACTGGACGGTATTTTTTGATGTAACAGAAAACACTAAAGAAGCTTTAGATGTGGCTGGAATAGAAATTCCTTATCCACATCAAGTTGAAATACATAAAAAGGACTAAGGTTTTGGCTGCAATGCAACAAAATCTTTTAAATAGTAGGGTTCAAAATAAGCAACATCTTCAAAACTGTTCTCTTTGAATTTCTTATAGGATAGTGTACTCATTTCATTTGCTGAAGGCAACTTATTATCAATAAAAACAGCATTAGGATGGCTAATCAATGTTTTAGTTTTTTCAACACCATTCCCTATAAAATACACTTTCCCTTCTTCTAGATAATCTTTAAAAGACTGCTTATCCAAAATTTGTGCTTGTGTGTCTCTTATCTGTTGGAACTCTGTATTAAACACTGCTGAATACACTTCCATGCGCCTTGCATCTAACATAGAGACAATAACCCCTTCCTCTATTTTAATTTGGTGTGCAAGTGCTTCTAAAGTAGCCACTGAAATTAGTGGTTTATCTATAGCAAAACAAAGCCCTTTTGCTGCCGAAACACCTATACGTAATCCTGTATAAGATCCTGGTCCTTTGCTAATTGATATGGCGTCCAAGTTGCTTAATGGAATTTTTGCTTCAATTAAAACCTCGTCAATATAACTATGCAGTCGTTCGGCGTGAGAATACTTATTATTGTTATCTTCTTTTAAAACTAAAATTTCTCCTTCTTTTGAAAGAGAGACCGAACAATTAGTTGTACTTGTTTCTATGTTTAATATTATTGCCAATTAATCTAACGTTATTGTTTTACCTAGGTAAAAGTCTAAAACTTTTGTCTTAAAAACAAAATCATATTTGGCATTTATTAAAGAAGCCTCTGCATTAATCAATCGTATTCTTGCTTGTTCTAAATCAAACGAGTTCATTGCGCCAAGATTATAACGGTCTTGAGAATTACTAAAAGCAAGCCTTTGAGATTCTAATGATTTTTGTGCAGCTGTAAATGCTTTTAACGCCGCTTGTGCGTCAGTAAATGCACGTTGTATATTTGTTTCTAAATTAAGTTTAGCTTGATCTAAATCCAGTTTTGAATTTTCTTCTCTTATTTTTGATTTTGCGACAGCTGTTTTATTTTGAAATCTAGAGAATATTGGAATACTTACATTTAAACTAAAACGATGCCCTTTATTATCATTGATTTGCTGGAAAAACGAATTATCATTCGATAAATTAGAGAAATTTGCTATAGAATTAAATCCGTAACCAAAAGTTACACTTGGCAAATAGCCACTTTTAGATATTTCTGTATTTAACTCTGCATTTTCAATATTCTTTTTAGCTACTTTAATTTCATTTCTATTTTCAAAAGCATAATTTAAAATTGGCTTAATGTCCTTATACATTAATAATGCTGATGGTGTCTCAATATCTATTATCTCAACACGAAATCCTTCAAAAGGAATCTGGAGCAACTGAGATAAAGACAATAGTGATAAGATATAATTATTGTCAGCAACTGTCAATTTTTGCTCATCAGTACTTAAAGTAGCTTCAGCATCAAAAACATTGGCTTTAGGCTGTACACCAGCATCTACAAGATCATTAACTTGTTTTAATTGTGTTTTTGAAAACTCATACTGTGCTCTTGCTGTTTCTAAATTTTCTTTATTAAATAGCACATTCAAATACGCATTAGCTACATTTAAAGATATATCATCCTTAATACGGTTTAATTCAAACTTGCTTGTTTCAAGATTAAGTAACGATTGTTTATATAGATTTGTGTTTCTAAACCCATTAAAAATAGTTTGGGAAACACTAAAACCAGCATTGGTAGAGTGAAATGTTCTATCTACAAAAGCCCCAGGAAATATCTCAACATTACCTAAACTTAAACTTTGACCAATATTAGCACTTAAAGATGGTAGAAAATTACCTTTAGTTGCAATAATGTCTTGGTCATTTATTAGTAATGTATTTTCTGCCTGTTTAACTGAAATGTTATTTTCTAAAGCATAATCAACACACTCTTGTAATGTCCAAACTTTATTTTGGGCTGATAAAGAAAGACATACTAAGAAAAATAATCCTACGAAACTATATTTCATATTACTTGTTTTAATTGTCTTCATCTTCATCTTCGTTATCTTTTGATGCTTTATTCCACACTTTAATCTTATCGCCTTCTTCAATTCCTTCGAGGATTTCTACATTTATTCCGTCTGACAAACCTAGCTCAACATCTTTCTTTTTAAATTTTCCATTTTCCCCCAAAATCTCTACATAAGGTTTTTCCGTTATTCTGTTAAATTGCAATAATGCTTCTTTGATACAAAACGTACTATCCTTACTCGCTAATTGAATCTCAGCATTTGCACTATAGCCTGCCCTAATTTTAGTAGAAGGGTCTATTTTTACATCAGCTTTTATGGTAAACTGTACTGCGCCATTTTCTTCTTTCCCCTTTGGCGCTACAAATGTTAGTATTGCAGGAAACTCTTTTTCATTAATGGCGCCAAGTATCACTTTTATTTCCTTACCTTCTTCTATCTTTCCAACTTCAGCTTCATCTACTTTCCCTTCAAAAATCATTTTACTCATATCTGCAACTGTTGCAATTGTAGTTCCTGCATTAAAGTTATTACTTTGTATAACCTGGTCACCTTCACGTACAGGAATTTCTAAAACAGTTCCTGAAATTTGTGCTATAATATTAGTATTAGCTGAACTGCCTCCAGAGAGCGACCCTTGTTTAATAATTCGATAATCATTTTGGGCTTGGTCGTATGATTCCTTGGCTTGGTTGAATGATAATTCACTGTTTTCAAAATCTTGCTTGGAGATGACTCCTTTTTCAAATAGCGCTTTATTTCTATCAAATAAGATTTTTGCATTATCCATTGAAAATTTAGCACTCTTGATTCTACTATTTGCGCTAACTAAAGCTTGCTCATTTGGAACGACCCTAATTTTTGCAATGAGATCTCCTTTTTTTACTAAATCTCCTTCTTCAACTAATATTTTATCTACAATACCAGTAATTTGTGGTTTTAATTCAATTTCTTCTTCAGGGATTAACTTCCCTGTGGCTACTGCTTTTGTGTCAATTGAAGTATAGAAAGGCTCTTCAGTTTTATATTCTATGATATCTTTTGAATTAGAGTCTTTAAAATATTTTAATACAAATAGTAACAATACTATTAATACTATTCCTACTATAATTTTTATTGTTTTCTTCATTTTTTTGTTATTTATTCTTCTCTTAATGCTTCTATTGGTTTTATACTTGTGGCTTTATATGCAGGAATTAATCCAATTAATGTTCCTAAAATAACTAATATTACTAGTGCTATCAACACCACTCCTATTGATACCGATGCGTTTACAAATACGGCTTCATCACCTTGACCCCAAAAATAATTTATGCCAATTAAAATCCATCCTCCAGATATTATTCCAAAAAATCCTGCTACTAATGTTAAAAACACTGCTTCTACTACAATTTGTCGTTTTATCTCAAAAGGTGTAGCTCCTAGAGCTCTACGTACTCCTATTTCTTTAGTACGCTCTTTTACGGTAATTAATAATATGTTTCCGATAGCAAATACTCCTGCTATAAGTGTTGCTATACCCACAAACCATGTTAAAAACTGCATCCCTGTTAAAAAGCCTGTCATTTTTGCAAACATTTTTCCTAAGTTAAAACTGCGAAAAGCTTGTTTATCTTTTGGATGTATTTTATTCAAATTTTTAAGCAATAGTTTAGCATCCTTTTCTATTTGTTCAATACTAAATTCTGGTTTCCCAGTAATCATTAGCCAACCAATTTTTTCTCCTCGATTATATACTTGCTGAAATGTTGTAAATGGGATATGTATTTGGTCGCCTCCAAAATTAACGTTACCAATTTCAAAAATACCAACAACTTTATAATTAATATTGTTTATCAATATATAAGCGCCAATAGCATCCTCGTTTTTTTCAAATAGTTGCTTATATATATCTTCAGAAATTACAGCAACTTTTTTCTTATTATCTATATCGTTTTGGTTGATAAATCGACCATGTATTAATTTCTTTTTTTGAACTTTGTCTAGAATGGGGTAATCGCCTGAAACAGTAAAATTCCCAGAAAGAAATTTCCGAACCACTAAACTCTGATTTCTATTTCTAGGAACAACAAACTCTATACCTTCAATATTTTCTTCAACTTTTTTAACATCCGATAATGTTATCTGTACTCGCCTACCTTCTTGAAATCCTTTAAAAGGTTTACTTGTGATATTTGGAATAATGAATACACTATTGGTTGCAAAATCGCCAAATATGCGATTGAAAGTATTTTCTATACCTTTTGCAGACCCTAAAAGACCTATTAATAGTAAAATGCCCCACCAAACTCCAACCATTGTTAAGATAGATCGTAACTTGTTTTTACTAAGACTATCATATACTTCTTGCCAGGTATCTCTATCGAATAAAAATCTAAACATCCTTAATCATTTCTTAGTGCTACAATGGGTTTAATGCGCGATGCTCTTTTTGCGGGTAAATATCCCGCAATAGTTCCTGCTAATACTAAGGTAATAGTGGCACCAACAACAAGAGTATTACTCACCCCAGGATCTTTTATAAAATAATCTTTTAACACAGGTGTTGCTAACTCCAGAACACCCACACCAACCAATAAACCAACATATCCTGCAATGGCAGTAATGATTATTGATTCCATTAAAATAATAGATACAATCTGTTTTGGTTGTGCTCCTAATGCCTTACGAATTCCTATTTCTTTTGTACGTTCTTTTACAATAAAAATCATAATATTACTTATACCTACAATGCCTGCAATTAAAGTTCCAAAACCAATTACTAAAATAATCATGCCAAGACCAAAAGTCATCATATTAACACCTTTCATCTCACCAGCCATATTACGCACTCTAATTGCTCTTTGATCGGTTGGTGCTATAGAAAAACGGTTCTTTAATTTTTTCTCCATTAAAACGCCAAAAGCAAGTGCTTTATCATAATCCATTTTTGGGTTATAGGTTAAGTGCATAAAATCTACATAATCGTTATTGCCATACACTTGTTGTGCTGTTGAAAGAGGCATATATATTACATTTTCTTCATTAAACCCTTCATCATCTGTAAAAACACCTACCACTTTATATTGAATACCACTTAAATTAATATACTTACCAACTGCTGTTGTTTTTGAAAACAAATCCTCATCAATAACTTTTCCAATAACAACTACTTTAGTTTTATTGTTTATATCGTTTTGATTTATATAGCGTCCTTCTTTTATTTTGTTGTTTTCAATAAAAAGGTAATCTGGATGAATTGCTCTAACTTCATAATTGTTTTGTTCTCCTCTAAAAGTAGCTGTAACATTTTTCATTACTTTAGATGTAATAAACTGAATTTCGTCTCCAAACTCATCTTTTAAATAATTATACTCTTGGTTTTTAAACTGAATACGTCTTCCTGCCTGAAGCCCTTTATACGCTTTCGTAGTTTTCCCAGGAAATATTATAATTGAATTTGAAGCATCAGTCCCAAAGGCTTCGGTAAATGTGTTACTTAAACCATTAGAAATCCCAAAAAGTACGGCAAATAATAATATGGCGAATGCCACAGTAAATCCAGACAGTAAACTTCTGGTCTTGTTCATTTTAATACTCTGAAATATTTCTCGCCAAAGATCTATATCAAACATTTTGTGTGGCCTTTACTTGATTAACAAATATATCTTCCATAATAACTCCATCTCGCAAACGTACAATACGCTTACACATATTGGCTATATCTTCTTCATGCGTCACTATTAAAAGCGTTTTTCCTTCATCATTTAATTGTTGGAGAAACTCCATAATCTCATAAGAAATTGTCGTGTCTAAAGCTCCTGTTGGTTCATCGGCTAACAATAATTTTGGGTTTGCAGCTAAAGCTCTTGCAATAGCAACACGCTGGTTTTGTCCTCCCGAAAGTTCTTTTGGCAAATGATGCGCCCAATCTGTTAAACCCACTTTTTCTAAATAAAACATGGCTTTTTCTTGACGCTCTTTACGCTTAAACCCTTGATAATACAATGGCAACGCTACATTTTCTAAAGCATTCTTGTAATTAATAAGATTGAAAGATTGAAAGATAAACCCTAAAAATTTATTTCTATAAACTGCCGCTTTTTTTTCAGTGAGATTTTTAATTGGTAAGCCATCTAATATATAGTCTCCCGAATCGGCTTCATCTAACATCCCAATAATATTTAACAAGGTAGATTTTCCTGAACCAGATGATCCCATGATTGCTACCATTTCACCATCTTGAATATCTAAATTTATGCCTTTAAGTACATGTAAACTGGAATCTCCTATGGTATAGGATTTGTGTAGATTGCTTATTTTTAGCATAGTTAGTGTCTTTTATAAAGTTTCTTAAGCGTTACTCTTTTAGATAGTTTATAATTAGACTGCAAAACAAATATTTTGTTACAGGTTATACTTCTAATAAAATGTTAAAAAAATACTAATTGTTCTTTAACTTTCTATAAATAAAGTACCCTAAGCCACCAATAAGTATGTAAGGAACTGCCATTAAATACACAATTCCGTTATTAATGCCTCTAGCTGTACTTTGTCCTTCTTCGCTTTCTAAAACGGCTCGACACATGGCACATTGTGCGTTAGTTTGAAGAAAAAAGAAAAAAGAAAAAAGAAAAAAGAAAATTTTGCGCTTCATTATCAAATATAATATGGTGAAATCATAATATAAACCACAACACCTGAAATAGCAACATATAGCCATAACGGAAATGTAATTCTCGCTATTTTTTTATGTCTTTCAAAATTGTTGGTAATGGCTCTAACATAAGTTATTAAAACAAAAGGAATTACAGCAATAGACAATATTATGTGTGATATTAAAACTGTATAATAGACATACTTTATGGTTCCTTGGCCTTTAAATTCTGTTGGATCACTAGTCATATGATAAGCGACATACATTACTAAAAATGCTATTGAAAATAAAATTGCTGTTTTCATTAAACGTTTATGCAATACTTGTCTTCTGTTTTTTATTGCCCAAAGTGCTACTATTAATATTAGGGCTGTTAACCCATTTATTGAAGCATATATTGGTGGTAAAAAAGATAGCGGCTCAACATTTGGAATACGTACTCCAAACAAAATAGCAACCACTAACGGAATAGCAATAGACAAAACAACTATCCATTTATTATACTTTTTCTCTTGCGATGTTATCTCTGAGTTATTCATTTAGCAACTTTTTAATATCTTCTTTTAACATACTTATTTGCTGTTCTTGACCATCTTCATCTATTTTCTCAGATTCCGATATCATTCCGTTGTAATAAATAATTGGATTTCCATTTACAATCCTCGATCTTATAAATCCGTTTTTGTCTATTAAAGCAAAATTTCCTGAATGCTCAAAACCACCTTCTACTTCAGCATTCTTAGCTGTATATAAATTAAATCCTTGATTTGCCAATTGATAAATTACATCTATATCTCCTGTTAACAAATGCCAATTGGGATTTGTAATACCATATTGGGTGGCATATTTTTTTAATACTTCAGGTGTATCGTGTTCAGGATTTATAGTAAATGATGCTACGCCAAAATTTTTAAACCCGTTAAAGCTATTTTGAATTTGCACCAAGTTTTTACTCATTCTTGGACAAATTGTTGGGCATGTTGTAAAAAAGAATTCTACCACATACACCTTGCCTTCATAATCTTTATTAGTAATTGTTTTTCCGTCTTGATCTGTAAAACTAAAAGCAGGTACTTTTTTTGCGACTCCATTAATTTCTAGGAATGCTAAATCGGAAACCAATTTCTCTTTTTTACTTGGGCTATCACTTCGACTTTCATCTCTCGTGATATCATTATTTTTAATACGGTCAACAATTCGAGGAATAAATATAATTCCAAACACTAATATTATCAGTGATACTCCAACATAAGAATAATTAGTTTTGCTCATCATCTTGTGGTTTTAAATCTTCTGCTCTTCTTGTAGAAGAATCGAATGTTCCTTTTCGTTTTTGTCTATACTCCGTAAATAAAATACGCATATCCTCGCTCATTTTATTCTTTATTTCTGAAACCTCAATACAATCATACGAACTTAATCCGTAAACCGGTTTCTCCTTTTCTATTTCCCTTTCGGTTCTATCGTCAAGCCGTCCTCTTTGGTTACGTTCTTTATCAATAATAAACACATGGTCTGTGCCAAAGTTTTTATCTAATCCTTCTCTTGTTTTAAGAGAATTAAATACATTAACTATTTCCTGTTGATCTCCATATGCAAAGTGCCAGTATTTTAACACGTCGTATTTTAATAATTCTTGTTTCAGTAATTTTACTTGAGATTCGGTTCCGTTTGGAACTAGTATTAAAATTTGAAAGCGTTTAAAACCTTTAAATTTATCGTAAATCAGTTCTTTTAAGTTTAATGCTGCTGTAGCTTTATCCATTGGGTTACTCCCGAAAAAGCCAAGAACAGTAAGGTTATTTTCAAGACCAATGGTTTCTCCGTCTTCAGTAGTAAAAGCAGAGGTTTCAAGAATATCTCCTTTAATAATTTCTAATGTATTATAATTATGTTTTGAGGGATATAAAAACAATAAAAATACTACTGGAAGAAAAAATAAAATTACGAGTATTGCTATTTTTCTAATGCTTTTAAAATTCATAGTACAAAATTAAAAAAGACGGTTATAAAAAACCGTCTTCTTATATATTTTAACACTTCGACGATGCTCAGTGCTGATTTTAATTTTTAAAAATCCTGTTTAATGTATCCGTTGTCATACACATCAAAAACGTAGCCTCCTTCATGTAAGAGAATGAACAATAAATAGCAAACTAAAAATATTGCTGTCCATATTACTAATCTTCGTAAGGTTTTAGTTTCGTCTCTCATATGCATAAAATCCCACGTGATATAATAGGCTTTTACCAACGTTAGAATAATGAAAATCCAGTTAAGTATTTTCATGCTAAAAATACTTTTCATTAAAGCCTCTGGTCGTAAGATTCCTAAAATAACTTCAACGACTGTAACAATAGTTAATAAAACTAAAACTCCCCAAATTTTTTGAGTGTTAGATTTAAACTTAACTAAACCTCTTAATATTTCTAATTTATGTGCGTGATCTGACATTTTAAATTGAATTATTTTATAATTAAACTAGGTAGAAGAATGTAAATACAAATACCCAAACTAAATCTACAAAGTGCCAGTAAAGCCCAACTTTTTCTACCATTTCGTAACTTTTTCTACGTTCGTATGTTCCTAATATTACATTAAAGAAAATGATAATATTAATCATTACTCCTGAAAACACGTGAAATCCATGAAACCCTGTAATAAAAAAGAAAAAGTTTGCAAACAAAGGTGTCCCATATTCATTAACATGCAAATTTGCACCTTCTACAACAACTTTACCATTATCTTTTAGAAGCTTTAATGATTCCTCTCTAGAAAGTAATGTCTTTTTTCCTTCATCATTTATTATTTGAGTTCTTATAAGCACATTGCTGTTCGCTTCCATGCCGTGAATTACTTCCTTGACTGTGTATGTTGGTTGTGTTCCTTCACTTTTAAACCATAGTCCATTATTACTTTCATGAGCTACTCTACCATCATCTTCAGCAACTACAAAATCACGTAACGCGATTCTGTGACCATCTTCAGCATTAACAAATTGCAAAATATTTCCTCCTGTGGTTTGTACAGCTCCATAATCTCCACGGATAAATGTTGCCCATTCCCAAGCTTGAGAACCGACAAAAACAGCTCCAAAAATTATTGTAAGAAGCAAATAAAGTGTCACCTTGGCTTTTTTTAATTCGTGCCCTGCATCAACAGCCAATACCATTGTTACAGAAGACATGATTAAGACAAAGGTCATAAATGCCACATAAATCATTGGCATGGGTTCATGATAAAAAGGAATATGAGTAAAAACCTCATCGGCTATTGGCCAAGAATCTAGAAACTTGAATCTAGAAAACCCATAGGCTGCTAAAAACCCTGAGAATGTTAATGCATCTGAAACAATGAAAAACCACATCATCATTTTTCCGTAACTCGCGTTTAGAGGCTGGTTTCCTCCTCCCCAAGTTTTTCCTTCTGTTCCAGTACTTACAACTGTATTATCCATAAATGAATTTCGTTTTTAAAATTGAACAAAAATAGTCAAATTATTTATCTAAAAAAACATCAAATAATAAATTTTAATCAGTCTAAACAATATTAAAACTAATGTTACATGAGACCGCTGAAATTAAATTATATACTATCTCATGAAATATAAAAATAAAAATAAGTATAACCATAAAAAATCTACAAAATGCCAAAAGGTTGCTGCCAGTTCAAAACCAAGCATTTTCTGTGCATTATATTTTTGTTTAAAATGATTATAAATTACTACTATCAAGCAAATTAGGCCAACAATAACGTGTAAAATATGAACTGTAGCAATAATATAAATATACGACATTGTAATATTGCTAGTAGGCCCTGTAAAATTATATCCTAAATTTATTATTTCTTGAAATCCCGCTAGCTGAAAATATATAAATGCCAATCCTAAGAGAAATGTCAGTACTAAAAATGATAAAGACGTATTTCTGTCTCCAGATTTTAATGTTCGTTTAGAAATAACAAGTGTTATACTACTTAAAATTATTAGTATTAAACTAATGGTGAAAGCACTAGGCAGGTCAAAATTTGTTAACCAGTCTTCCCGAGTGCTACTTACTACAAACGCACTGGTTAATCCTGCAAACGACATTATTAATGATATAATGCCAAACCACAGCATCATTTTTTTTGCTCTATTGCTTTTTTCTTCTAGGGTTCCTTGAGTTAAATCCATAATTACCTAATAAATTTATCTAAAACATATATTATTTGTACTAGTGTAATATATAATACACTTGCTAACATTAATTGTCTGGCAGCAACAGTAGTCATTTTTTTGTATAACTGCACTGCATAATACAGCATCACTAATCCTAATAAAAATACAATTATTGCTCCTAGAATCGTAAGATGAAGGCTTCCCGTAAATCCAAATACTGGAATGATGGATACTATAATAGTCCAAATTGTATATAAAATAGTTTGTACAGCTGTTCCTTTATCTCTTTTCCCAGTAGGCAACATATTAAATCCTGCTTTTTGATAGTCTTCGTGCAAAAACCATCCAATCGCCCAAAAATGAGGAAACTGCCAAAAAAATTGAATCATAAATAACGTTCCCGGTTCAATGCCAAAATTATTAGTTGCTGCAACCCAACCTAACATAAATGGTATCGCTCCTGGAATAGCTCCTACAAAAACGGATAAAGGTGTTTTTGTTTTTAAAGGTGTATAAGCGCTTGTATATAAAAAAATAGAAATCGCACCAAACATTGCCGTTTGTGGATTAATTATATATAAAATGGTAATCCCTAAAATTGTAAAAACAGTTGCTAGTATAAATGCCGAATTAACAGACATACGTCCTGCTGGAATAGGTCTGTTCTTCGTGCGCTCCATTAATGCATCTAAATCCTTTTCAATAATTTGATTGAATGCATTAGAAGCACCCACCATAAAATAACCGCCAAAAGCTAATAAAAGTAAGGTGTATCCATTAACTGTTTCAACACCTAATAAATATCCTGCCAAAGATGAAAACACAACACTTAATGAGAGCCGCATTTTTGTAATCTCTTTAAAATCAGAAATTATTGAAGTCTTTGAAAAAGAAGAATTTGAAACCCTTGACATTGGTTAAATTAGTGCTATTGTTTTGCGATTGCAAAGATACTTTTAAAATTGTTTTTTACAATGTAAAATAAAAGTAATTCACTATTTAACAGGAGCAACGTAAGTTTTATTATATTTAGAGGACTTTTTAATAAACAACCACTCTCATGACAACTTTTCAAAAACTATTGTCCCTTTTTGTATTTATTTTTGGTATCACTCTTTACGCTCAAAATCCAAAAGAAGTTACTATAAAGACTACGCAACTTTCAGGCAATGTATATATGCTTGTTGGTCAAGGTGGTAATATTGGTATTTCTGTTGGTGACGACGGTGTATTTGTAATTGATGATCAATTTGCACCATTAACTCCAAAAATTCTGGAAGCTATCAAAAAATTAAGTGATAAGCCTATTAATTTTCTTGTAAACACACATTATCATGGTGACCATACTGGTGGTAATGTTAATATGGCTAAAGTAGGTGCAAAAATTATTGCTCATGAGAATGTTAGAAAACGTCTTGTAGAAACCCCAAAAAGGGATGGTAGCATGAATCCTAAAGAAGCATTACCTATTATTACATTTAATGATAAAATGAATTTATACATAAATGGTGACGAGATTGCTGTATTTCATGTAGATAATGCACATACTGATGGGGACGCGCTACTCTATTTTACTAATAGCAATGTGCTGCATACTGGCGACACTTACTTTAACGGACGCTATCCTTATATAGATTTAAATTCTGGTGGTAGTGTAAATGGCTATATAGATGCTGCTAAAAAAGGGTTGATACTTGTAGATGAAAATACCAAGATTATTCCTGGCCATGGTGGTTTATCTAATAAGGCCGAATACAAAACGTTTTTGAAAATGCTCGAAACACTAAAAATTAAAGTACAAGCTGAGATTGACAAAGGAAAAACTGAAGATGAAGTTGCTGCAAATACTACAATTACCGAGGCTTATGATGCTTTAAATTATGGTTCAGGTTTTATTTCTTCTGAAAAAATACGGAGAACGTTTTATAAAAGTTTGAAAAAGTAAAAACACTTAAAAATCAAAATACCAATTAAATAAATCGGTTTTTAAGCCTAGGCTAAACCAGACTGTACTGTTTTTAAACGTTGCGGCTGTAGTTGCGTTAGGATTAAAATTGCGATAGCTTACATAGGCAAACAACTTTAAATTTGTGACTGGATTTACCACATAACCTGTTTGTAATTCGGCATGGAAAATATTGGTTTTTATACCTTGACCAACTTCTACTCCAGTATCAAATGGACGCTCATTATAATCTCTAAAAACGTCACCTCCATAACTAAAATCATCAGTACCATTATTAAAATCAAATCCTTTAAACCCAAAAACCACCTTAGCATCTGCATACCATCGTTTATAATTATAACGACCAATTAGAATTGTTTCACTAAAATTAGCGCCCCATGGATGTGCTAATGATTGGTTATTATAACCATAATTAAGCACAATAGTATTATGTGAATACGTATAAGGTCTAACACGATTATACTCAACCTGTAAAAACAAGTTATTCACTTTAAATGCATTGTAATACTTCGCGCCTATTTGGTATCCATATTTATTTTTCCAGCTTTTTTCACCGCCTTTTATATCTCCCAGAGAAAATTCATCTAAAACAAATTGACTGTAAATATTAATATTATCGTTCACTTTATATTTTGCCGAAGCCCCTACAATGGCATTTCCTGCACCTTGACCAGTTTCAAACTCTATAGCGCGATAAAATATAATTGGATTTAAATAATTAATATCAAACCCTCTATTATTAGAGTTTGTCCACACTACAGATTCGAATAAGCCTAAATTAAATCGTTTAGAAACATTCCAACTTAAATAGTGATTCACCATATATTTAGTTAAAAAAGCTTTGTCTTCGACTACTTCAGGTCTTACATCTTTTAACCATAGCCAAGTTGTTGTAAATTTAATTTTCCAAAATTTAGCATTCAGTTTTAAAAAAGGTGAAGGGCTTGCCGCATCACCTAAAAACAAAGAACGATAGCCATCACCGATAAAGTTTTTGCCATGTCCAAATTGGATATTTAAAAATTTGGTTGGAGTATATGATAAATAGGCTTCGGCAACTGGATAATCGTAGGCATCGTCTTTAAATCGTTTAGCAATACCTCGCCCAGGTATAATTGCTGGGTCTGGCCCAAAGGCTTTTAAAGTTTCTGCATATTGATTAAAATATTGCGCAAAACGTCCTTGACTTTCATATACTGAGGCTGAAAAACTTAGCTTACTTCCTAAACCACCTTGTATATAAATCCCTCGAGTATTATTAAACGTTGTATTAAAATCGGCATCAGAATCTTTTCCTACTTGAAGATCAAAAACAGGATCTACTGTAAACCAATAATCTTTGCCTTGTATCTGCACTAAATGTTCATTTAACAATTTTCGTTTTCCCCAAGAGTTTGCTTCTATTAATAATTCGTCTTTGGTTGCTTTAAAATCATAATACGTTGAGACATCTTCATACATAAATGGTTTTGATGCTGTATGGCTGTTAGTCCCAATAACATTCATGTTTCTTCCAAAACGAGAATATGCACTATGTGTAAACGGAATATTTACTTGACTTTTATATTCTAAATCATCATAAGCTTTAATAGATGTATTAACGCTATCATATTCTGTTTTTGCCTGTCTTACAATTTCAGAAATAGCATTAGATTCATTTTTGATATTATTAAGAGTTTCTAAAGAAGGGTCTACTAAAGGTATTTTAATTTGATAGGAATATTGTTTATACGTTGGATTCCCGTTATAGGTTGCTGGTATTATTTTAGGGAATTCAGAAAATACTTGCTGTACCGCTTTTTTTAGTTCATTATAAATAGCATCAACATATAGAACCACAAAATTTCCTTTTGCATCTACTTCAAACAACACCACAATACTTCCGCTATAATTTTCGTCTTTAACAATTTGAGGGGTCTTGAAATTATGATATACTAATTGAGATACTTGGTTATAAAAACAGCTCTTTAACTCTTCAATGGATTCGTTTTCACAATTAGGAAATACAGGTGATTTTTCATATTCTGAAAGATCTTGGGCAACTATAGTTAAAGACGCAAAACTTAAGGCTAGTAGGAAAAATTTCTTCATCAGTTAAGTCAATCTATTTTTGTTTGTGAAAGATACTATTTTTTAAGTTTAGTTGTAAAAAAAACCGTTATCATATAACGACAAGGGTTTTAATATTAACGTGAGTTCGATATAAGTTCAAATTTAATTCGCTAACTATCAGCATATTGTTTGGTCTGTCTTTTCGCACTTGATGCGGAATCCAATAAAATTAATAAAATGGATTCCCGTTTTCACTTCGACAAGCTCAGTGTGACACACGGGAAAGACAAGCTTTTCATTAATACTAGTAAAGTTTTAAATTTAATATTATAACTTTTTATGTCGAACTCACGTTTTTAGTATTCACGAACGGTTTATTGGACTTGTAACACTATAGGTAATCTATAAATTACAGCTACATTAATATTTCGCTGTTTTCCAGGTATCATTTGAGGGATTTTATGAATTACCTTTATTGCCTCTCTTTCTAACTTATCATGTGGCGCTCTGGCTTTAATTTCGGTAACATAACCTGTTTTATCTATTTTAAACTGAACATCAATACGTTGCTTTCCATGCAAACCTAAACCTGAAGCTATATCTGAATTAAACTTTCTACTAATTAGCTTTCCGATTTTATCAGACATACATTTTCTACGTTTCGTATTAGTAGATAGCCCTTCACAACCTGGGTAAATAGGTACTTGTTCTACACCAATTATATCGATAACTTCTTCAGGAATATATACATTAACATCCTCTGGAGTTAGCACTTTTCCTGAAGTATTTTGTTCTGGTGTAATAATCTCAAACAATTCTTTTCCTTGATCGAAATCATCAGGAACAATTTTTGGTGGTTGATTTAATATTACTTTCTTTTTAAGTACTTCTGGTGCTTCTTGTTTAACAGGCTCTTCAAACACTTTAAATGGTTCAATAATAATAGTTTCATCTGGATCGTTTAAAATAGCGTAATCATTAATAGAAATAACTGTTCTTTCAAACTGCATTTCAAACAAGGCATAAGTGACTAGTAATGTTAAAATCAACCCAACTTGAAAGTACAAGGTTGAGTTTTTTTGTAAATTTGCATCATGCTTCTGTGGTTTTTTAGCGAGTGGCGCGTTCTGACCAACGCGTTCGTGATTTTTCTTTGAAAAATTCATAATTATTGTTTTAAATGTTAATGTTATGAATAAAATACAAGAAGCATACCAAAAAAAAATCCCGCTACAAAATTGTAACGGGATTTTAAATTTATGTTGTTTATTCTTAGTCTTGAACTTGGAATATAATAGGTAAAGAATATGGTACAATTACCGCTTTTCCTCTTTGTTTACCTGGCTTCATTTTTGGAAGCAAATTAATAACACGCGCTGCTTCTTTTTCTAATCTAGGATGTGGTGCTCTTGCTCTCACATTAACAACATTTCCTTTTTTATCTATTTTAAAAATTACATTTATACGCTGTCTTCCTGTTAAACCTAAATCTCCAGCTAAATCTGTATTAAACTTCTTTTGTACAAATTTTGTAATTTTTGTAGACATACATTTTCTTTTGGCAGCGTTATTCCCTTTTTCACAACCAGGAAAAATTGGTACATTTTCAATAACTGAAAAAGGCACCTCTATGTCTTCATCTACTTCATCAACCTCAACATCTTCAACTTCAACAATTTCTTCCGACTCATCCGTTTCAGTAGATTCAATTACTGTTTCTTCAATTTCCTCTTCGTCTTCTACAACCTCTATAACTTCGGGTGCAGCAGGTGGTGGTGGTGGTGGTGGTGGTGTTACAATTTGCTCAGTGATTGGAATTTCTTCATCATCCAACTCATCCATGTTTAACATCCCTATATCAATATCGCTTTTATCGTAGGACTTATAATTAATAGAAGAATACGTAACTATTAACATTAATAATAAACCAACAGCAAAATAAATTGAGCTATTTCGTCTTACATCAGCTTTCAAATTTTTTTTAGGTTCCATAATTATTGTTTTTTCAAGATTGGTAAAATAACCAATAATTTGCTAAAAAAGCAAGGGTTTATTTTTTTTTAACGATTGTGCTATTTCTCACGAGTAAAATAAAGGAAACAACTGTTACTCCAATACTATTTGCAACGACATCCATAATAGAAGCATCTCTTACAACAGTAAACTCTCCTTGTAACACTTCAATAATTATACCAAAAACAATTGAAATAATGAATGCTAAAAGAATTGGTTTGTTATTATTAAAATTAATAAAAACATTAAACCATAAAAAAGTTAATAGTGCATATGCTAAAAGATGATAGATTTTATCTTCATAATTGGTGCCAAAATATGGCAATGCATCATTACTTATTAAACTGAGAACTGCTAATGTAATAGAGTACCCTACTGCTGCAAATAGCAATATTACTTTATTATGCACCTACTATTGCTTTATAATCATCAGCTGAAAGTAAAGCGTCTAATTGAGACACATCGGCACATTTTACTTTTATCATCCAACCATCTCCATAAGGATCTGTGTTTACTTTTTCTGGCTCATCTTCTAAGGCTTCATTAAACTCTATTATTTCTCCTGAAACAGGTAAAAATAAATCTGAAACTGTTTTTACAGCTTCAACTGTACCAAATACTTCGTCGGCTTCTAAAGTTTCATCTACGGTTTCTACCTCAACATAAACAATATCTCCTAGTTCACTTTGTGCAAAGTCTGTAATTCCTATAGTAATAACGTCGCCTTCAATACTAACCCATTCGTGGTCTTTAGTATATTTTAATTCAGATGGAATATTCATAATGTAATTTTTCGGTAAATATATTAGTTGTTTAATTAGTTTCCAAAGTTATATCTCAAGGTTAGTCCTGAGCGAATAGATGTTTGTGGGAAAGCGGTTGATATTGCATATTCTGAAAAGGAATAATCAAAAAAGAAAATCCCTGTTAAGTTCTTACTAAATGCGTAATCTGCAGTATATTTAAGACTCCATATGGTTTGTCCGGAAGTTACCTGATTATTGTCTAGATCAAGATATCTAATAATTGTTTTATTTTCTCTAACCGAAATATCAGCCTTCATATTTAAATCACTTTTTATTACTTTTCGTGGACCAGCCATTTTAGAATTAATCTTTACATCTTTTATTCTATAACCCAATCCGAAAATGTATTCTTTACCTTGAATTTCGGTGAGTAAATTATTATCAAAACTTAAAGATAACACACGGTCCTTTCTAACTTCGGCCAAAATCTTAATTGAGTTTTTCATTTCAAAATCTAACTTAATTAATGGGCTAAACTGCTCTACTAAGTTAATATTGCTAAATAAAGTTTCATTTTTATAATTCCCTGATTGATCTAATACATTCTGATTTTGTGTATTATAATCTGCGCCTAAATCTGGAGCATTATAATCAAGGTTTGTTCTAAATTGGTTAATGGTATAACTAGCACTATATCCATGTGCTACAGAGAAACGTTTGAAATGTTTTTTAAACCACTTCATTTTCATAAATCCGGTATATTTTAATGACCAATTTGGTATTGGTACATCTCTAAAAGCTCCTAACTTTACTTTACTAGCATCCGTACCTGAGTAAGCTGCTAAAAATGCTGGTAATAATACCGCTTGGTTAGATTTACCATATCCTAATGGAAAGCTTGTTACATCGCCATTTTCAAAGTTTGCTGGATTAGAAAAATTAACACCATCTTTTTGCGCCAGTCGTCTCGCTATAATTAATCTATTTGCTCTAAAATCTTCAAATGGAATCGACCCATTTTCATCACTACTTTTAAACGCCGTTTTTATTAAAGAAGTTGAAATATTGAAATTCCCAAATGTATTTTGAATTAACGAATTGTAAGTGTCACTAAAACCATCTCCATTAGTATCTGTAGTATTAAAGTTTTCGGTAAAATTACTAGCATAAGTTCGTCCTCCTGTAAGATCTATTTTTAAATCTCGTACTGGCTCAACAGTTGCCGATAGTATTAAGTTTTTATTTTGAGTTTCTGTATATTGTTGGTTAAAATCTGGAAAAACTGTTAACCATCCATTTCTAGCTGCTAATTGTCTAATATCTCTCTGGCTTCCAAATGTATATCCAACAGTAGGTCTTAAGGTTCCAATAAATCCTGGTGTTTGTAAGTATCCTGGCAAGAATGATCCGTTGTTTTCAGTGTAGTTAATTTGAACTCTTTTAACCATAGTTAATATATCTACTACTGTATTAAATGCTGCGTTATTTTTAGATTTTGCAGCTTTTTTTTGATTTTTATTAGTCGCAGGGACTCCTCTATTAGATTTTGAATTGCCAGATGTTGATTTGCTCTTTTTTCTAACTAATCCTATATAACTATACAGCTTTTTTAAATCTAGAGTTGTATTTAAATTATGTGTATTCGCATTAGACACCGAGTTCCCTAAATTATAGGTTTGTCCATCAATAGTTAGATTTCCAAAGAGATCAGATCCCTTTTGCCATAAGAAATCTCCTGTATATGCATAGGTTGCCGAAATAAAATTAAGTGCTGGTATTTTATTTATAGGTATTTCATAATTAAGTCCTAGTTGCTGAAATTGCCTGTTAGGATCACCGACATCAAAGAACCCGTCCCATACATCTTTAGAAGGATCTTGGGCGCCATTTAAATTATCATCAATAAAATAATTACGAACAATATTATTGTTTGACGCTGTAAAGTTTAATCGCAAAGCATCCGTTAGGTCGTAATTAATTGTGTATTGAAAATTAAATGTATAGTTTCTTCTAAACAATTCTTCAATGCTAATATTACTTCCTCCTAAATCAATCTCTCTAAACTTTTGCTTATTGAATTGTCTCACAAAATCGGAATTTACAGAAAAACTAGTTGGCAATAAATTAAAATTAAAATCTTTTAATATTTTCCAGTATTTCCCTTTAAATAAGGAATCGTTCTTTTTAAAAGGTTCAATTTTTATTGGATTAAAGCTAAAGTTATAGTTTGCACCAACTCTAATATTTTGGTCTAGTGAGTTTTCAATTTCAAAATTTCTATGCTCAACTTGATTAAACGAATAGTTAAGTGTTACATTTTCTACATCATAAAATCTCGGTGTTGCGTCTCCGGTTCTTTGCTTTCTAACACCTATAAAGTTAATACTCTGTCGTTTTGTATAATCTTCTGACTGTTTTCGAATAGTTTCACGTTCGCTATTACTTGCGGCGGCGTCAAGACGGGTTTGAAGCTTTACATCTTTATACTGTTGGTCGTACTCTGGGGTAATAATTGCTTCGCTTTGACCAAAATTAAACGGAATTTGCATTCCCCATTTTTTAGGTAATAACTGCCCCAGATTTATATTTGTAACTACATCATACTGTTTTATGTTCTCTCTACTTCTTTCATTAGGGCCTTGTTCAATTGTACCAAATCCTGTGGTGCTTCTTCGCCCTGTAGCACTAATATCCATAAAGTCTGCAATATTAGAATCCATGCTTACTATAGCTGCCCAACCGCCTTTATTATCCATGTCTGATAATCGTAACTCATTAAACCACACTTCGGCACATACATCAACATTATCCTGTCTGGAGTTTTTAATCCCAACCATAAGCGTTCTTATATCACCAAAATTTGGATTCCCTTTAATGGCAACACGTTGCTGTCCTATTGTATATGGTGAAAATTCTGGAACAGATGCTTCGGTTAATACACCATCTATAACATCATAAAATGTTGCATCTGGATTACCAAGAGATCCTTCAGAAATTCCTAAAGCTTTAATTTTTGCCAGTACTTCTATAGGGAAATTAATTTCATTCACATCTGGCCACACGGCAGTTTCACTTATAGAACCTCCTGGCGATACTACCAACGGAATCTCTATTTGGTAATAATTTTGTGTAAAATCGTTCCCCATTCTTATAAAACCAATAGCATCACCATCTGCTAGACCTGGAGACGTGCCTTCTTCGGCATGCATAAACATTCTCAGCTTTTTATACTGACGCATATCCACATTTATGTTTTTATATACCGCTCTTGAATCTTCTGGTTCTAGTTTACAGGTATTAACTACTAATGATTGCTCATTTTGTCTAACCAACGTATTGTTGTTATTTAATTGTTCTCGCCTTACTCCTGGAGGAGATACATAAGTGCCATCATTTTCTTGAATACCAATAATACTTACGCTAAATGCAGTGCCATCAGCATCATTATTAGCATCAGCATCTAAAGACAATGGATAACGTCTCCAATCACTTCTCACCAAATCTAAAGTTGCAAAACGCAATACTACATCTTGGGTAAAGTCTTTTAAATACATACGCATAAAACGGATAGATCTAAAATCTGTAATACCACCAACTTGATTTGTTGATGCTGTTAGCGGAATTCTAAATTGATACCAACGTACTAATCTCGAATCTCCATTTGGTAATGTTACCGTTATCTCTTTTCTATCTCTAATACTTGAATTATTAGGGTTAGATAGACTTGATGGTGTAATATCTAGTTCATATTCAAAATAACTATCAATGGTGTTCATTGTGTTATCTCGATTTATATCTTCTACATCAGGCTCAGTTGTAGAACCTCTATTAGTTTGAGAAAATGTATCTGGTGAATTCCCTTGTTGACCATTATATAGTTTATAGCGGTCAAAAATATCGCCTTCAGTATTTAAAAAGTATGAATAATTATCTTTTGCTGGATCAGATAGTCCTGCGAAAGCAGGAAATACTAATGCTTCTTCGGCATCATCGTAACCATCATAACCCACATCTTGGTTTATGCGTTCTTGACCCAAACTAGAGAATGCATAAATTAAAGATTGATTTTGTGGCACTACAGATCCCCAAACCGTTTGAGGTAATGTACTAATATCTCCCGATTCGTCTAAACCATTTTCATATTGCTTACGTCCATCTTTTAATATATCTTCTGAAATATTCCCAAGGTTTATTGTTAATTTTCCTCCTAGATTAGCAGGATTATCCAAGAATGGATCTAGCAACCAAAAATCGATGTACTCAACATTTGCTTGTTCAAAATCTGTTGATGTAAGTTGCCTTGTAATACCTGCCCAAGAGTCTTGTGGGTTAGCTAACGTATTATTACTTGCACTAGACTCCATATTATAAGCTCCTCTTTCTGAAGGGTAATAGGCTAAATCTAATGGATTAATAATTGTAGTTTGCCCTTGAACAATATCAATTTGAGGAAAAATTTCTTCAATAGAAACTCGCCGTGTATATAAATTAGACATATCATCATCACTTATCCCGCTTGGTCTTAAACTACTATAAAAAATAGGGTCAATGGTGTACCAGTTTAATTGTGCTCTGTCGTAGCCATTTTGTACGCCATTATCATCTTCTGGACCCTCACTATAAACACGACCTAAACCTCTTGGTCTACTAGATAAATGCCATGATATAGGCGATAGCATATCGATTGCATTCTGAGTGCCTTCAAAATCATCAACATAGGTTGTTGCTTCGCTATTGAAATTTGATCCTTTTGGTGCTCCTGGAAGTAAATATGCAAATTCCCCTCTAACCGATAAGTTTGATGGGACATCAGTATCTATGTTTGGTAATTTGTTTGCTAATCGTGTTAGGAAAGGTATTTCTGTTGAAAAATTACCGTTGACACCAAATATGGTGTTATTTATTGGCTCAGCATTATAAGTCGCTTTTTGCGTAATTGGTCTCTCGTTGAGATTTAAAAATGTAGCACCAAGCACGAAATTTTCATTAAATTGATGCTCAACATTAATTCCTGAAAAGCGTTTGGTTTGTTGCCCAAATACAGCATTGTTTTCTACCGAAACTTGAATTGGTGTATTAGAGGCTTGTAATGCAGGATCTAAAATTTGAACCGTTCCTAATTGATAATTTACTGTATAATCTACGCCTTCAACTAATACTCTTCCTCCTGCGGTAACTTTAACAGATCCTCGTGGCACATTAAATGCTCCTATTGGAATTCCTGTTCCTCCTCCAGACTTATAACGTCCTTTAATTTGAAACTTATTTTTTTCGCCATCCTCTAAAGCACCTGTTTTTGTTGACTTATATAATTTGTCATAAACATATTTTGCTTGGTTAGGGTTGTACTGTGTAGGATCGTTATAATCTAAATCGTTATCACTCGGATTATTATCTATATCTAAAACATCAAATAAATACCTACCAAAAGGTTCTACATTGGTGAAAATTATTTTTCCGTTTTGTTGGATGACCGTAATTCCTGGAACAAAATCAAAAAAACCATCACCATTAAATTGTGGATCGTTATTAAAATTTAATTTATCCAAATTAAACACTCTCAATAATGGTGTCTCTTCCAAAGCGTCTTCGTTTGTGGCAGGTGCTGGAAAAGGTGTGCCATCAACTGGAGTTATATAGTTTAAAGGAGACGTTTCAGTATAAAAAATATTTAATTTAAAATCTTCTTTATCTAATTGAAAAGAGCCTGTGTTGTAAATATTCTTCATCATCAAGTCCCAAATAGGTTCTTGTACATTGGTAACCGTACTCTTTAACATTTTAAGCACTAGACTGTTATTATTAATAATGGTGTTTCCTGTGCCTCCATCTATTGAAACGCCAGTAGCATCTATCCCATCATTTGCAAATTCACCAACCTGAAATACTTGATCTCCAACTGTAAATTGAAACGCTACAGCCAGTATTTCATCGTTTTGTAAGCGTTGATTTAAAGAAATATATCCTAATTGGGTATTCAATATGTACTCATTACCTTGTGTAAGTTTTTTTGCGTTTTCTAACTTTCCATAGTCAAATCCTTCATTAACACCTGGCACTAAAATCCCTGCTTGTACTGTGGCTATATCTCTAATAGCATCGGTAATTTGAGATCCTGGACCTCCAATATTCGTTGGGTCATATGCATTATTCCCATTGCTTGGAAAGGCGTTTGGTCCTGCCGTTACGTTTACAGGCGACCCTAAAACACTAGACTCTCCTAAATCCTGAAGTGCTACAACGTTTCTCACATCATTGGTTTGATTAGAACGATTGGTTACCCAAACTTCTATTCTAGTAATTTGTAAACCTTGATTGTTAATATATGGATATGTTTTTAGAGCTTCATCATAAGTGTCTCTAAAGTATTGTGCTAAGAAAAAGTGTCTATTCTCGTCATAGTCTAATCCAAAAAACTCAAACTCTTCCAGAGTACCTCCACCTTGGGCTACTACTGTTCTTGTTTGCGATTGCTGTTCAGAAAATATTCCTGTAATAGTAGTTTTACCAAACTGCAATTTTGTTTTCACTCCAAATAAACTCTGGGCTCCCGTAATTAAAGAGCTGTTTAAAGGCATACTTACATTACCAACTTCAATTTTTTGAATAATATCATCTTCAGTTGGTGTATATTCTAGTTTTACTAAATTTTGAAAATCGAAAGTAGATTGTGTGTCGTAATTGGCAGTAACTTGGAGTCTTGTCCCAACCTTTCCTAAAAGGCTTAAGTTAATACGTTGGTTAAAATCAAAATTAAAACTACTTCTTCTTCTAGGAGAAAATGAAGGGTTATCTTGTTTTGTAAACAATATTCCCATATCCATTTCGACCGATCCTTGTGGTATTACTTCAATAGTATTTCCTCCAAAAATCGTTTCAAAAAAATCGGAATCTACATATAAATCTGGAATAAGGTTTTTTTGCAACGCATCGGCTCCATCCTTTTTTCCATCATAGGCATCAATTTTTTGCTTGTAATAGTTCTTTAAATTTTCTAGTTCTACTAACCTTTGAAATTCTTTAGGGGATAAAATTATAGGATAATTTATATTGAATTTACCAACACTCTCCGTATAAATATATCTATCAGTAATTGGGTCGTAAGTATATTTAGACACAATACTATTCGGGTTTGGCATATTTAAATTACGAAAAGAAAATGTGGTGCTTGTTGAATCTCTAACTGTTGGCTGTTGTGCATAGGTAATAATATAGAACAGCAACATAATGCCTGTAAGCATGTATGTTTTGGTAGATTTGTAAAAATTAATGTTGGTAGTTTTCAAATCAATTATAAATTTTTTAAGGCTTCTTTTATTATAACTTCTACACTTGCTTCTTGGTTATTAGAAATAATTTTATTTACAACACGCTCCGATTGTTTCTTAGAAAAGCCAAGAACTTCTAAAGCAGATAACGCTTCATCTGAGTTAGTATTGTTGTTTGGTGCTATTCCATCGTCAATATCATAAATTTTTAGAACTTTATCTTTCAGCTCAATAATAACACGCTGCGCCGTTTTTAATCCAATTCCTTTAACCGATTGAATTAATGCCACATCTCCTACAGCAATCCCTTCTCGCACTTGTTTAGGTGTTAATGATGATAGCATTGTACGCGCAATACTAGTCCCAATACCACTTACCGAAATAAGCAAACGAAATATTTCTCGTTCGCTTAATGAAGAAAATCCAAATAATGTGTGCGAGTCTTCCTTAACCTGTAGATGTGTAAAAAGTTTTAATTTTTCTTGATCTGGTATTTGCGAGTATGTATGCAAAGAAATATTTAATATATAACCAACACCATTACAGTCTATCACAACATCAGTAGGTTTCTTCTCTATAAGTCTTCCTTGAATATGGGTAATCATTAATTAAATTTTGTTAACGTCCCAAATGTAATAAAATTATTATACAATATAACGAGATAATACAACCGTAAAACTTATGCTTTCAATCTCTTTTCTGCTTCTTTTGAGCATCAATAACAGCAATTGCGGTCATATTTACAATTTCATCTACACTAGCATCCAATTGTAATATATGTGCAGGTTTTCTTAATCCCATCATGATTGGTCCAATATTATCGGCTTTATTAAGCTCTTTTAAAAGTTTATAGGTAATATTAGCAGAATCTAGATTTGGAAAAATAAGTGTATTCACTTTTCTTCCTGCTAGTTTTGAAAACGGAAAGATATCTTGACGCATTTCATTATTAAGTGCAAAATCTGTTTGAAACTCTCCATCTACGATTAAACTTGGGTAAAAACGATGCAAATACGACACTGCTTCTCTTACTTTAGATGCTTTTTCGTTATCTGAAGATCCAAAATTTGAATATGATATCATCGCCATTACAGGTTCCAATCCAAACATTTTTACGGTTGTAGCTGTCATTTGAGCAATTTTTGCAAGATCTTTTGAACTTGGGTCGATATTTATTGATGTATCGCTTAAAAATAGAGGTCCACGTTGTGTCATCATTAAATTGGTTGTCGCAATTCTAGTGGCACCTTTATCAAGGCCTATTAATTCTAATATTGGTTTTACAACACTAGGGTAGTTTCTAGAATATCCTGAAATAAGTGCATCTGCATCACCTTCATTCACCATCATTGCTGCATAGTAATTGCGTTCTCGCATCAATTTTTTTGCAGTATGCAACGTAATTCCTCGTCGTTTACGTCGTTCCCAATATACTTTTGCATATGCGTCTTTAAGATCCTCTACTTCGTCAGATTTTGGGTCAATTATTGGCACTTCTACATCAAACTCAATTTCCTTTTTTAGGCGCTCTATAACATCTCGTCTGCCTAATAAAATGGGTTGTGCAATTCCTTCATCATAAACAATTTGGGCTGCCTTTAAGACTACTAAATGATCTGCTTCAGCAAACACAACACGTTTTGGGTCTAATTTCGCACGATTGTGTAATAATCGCACTAATTTATTATCGCTTCCTAAGCGTTCTAAAAGCGATTCTTCATATTTTTGCCAATCCTTAATGGGTTCAGTTGCAACACCACTTTCCATAGCCGCTTTAGCTACTGCTATAGGGACTACGCCAATTAATCTTGGGTCAAAAGGTTTTGGTATTATGTAATCTTTTCCAAACGTTAATCTGGTTTTGTTATAGGCAATATTTACTTGTTCAGGCACTGGTTCTTTAGCCAAATTTGCAAGTGCAATAACTGCAGCCCTTTTCATGGCTTCGTTAATTGCAGTAGCTCGAACATCTAGTGCGCCTCTAAAAATAAATGGGAACCCTAGTACATTATTTACTTGATTAGGATGGTCACTTCGTCCTGTAGCCATAATGATATCATCTCGTGTATCTATGGCTAACTGATAAGCAATCTCTGGATTTGGATTTGCCAAGGCGAAAACTATTGGATTTTTAGCCATCACTTTTATCATATTAGGTGTAACAATATCCGCTTTTGATAAGCCTATAAACACATCGGCTCCTTTCATTGCCTGCTCTAGAGTATCTATATTTCTAGAGGTTGCAAATTCTGCCTTTTGGGTGGTTAAATTGCCTCTGTCTTTTCTAATAACACCTTTACTATCAAGCATTACAATATTTCTTAGCTTCGCTCCAAAAGATTGGTATAATCGCGTACACGAAATTGCTGCTGCACCTGCTCCACTAATTACAATTTTTACCTTTTCAATTTTCTTTTTTGCAATTTCTATAGCGTTTAACAAGGCGGCGGCTGTTATAATAGCAGTCCCATGCTGATCATCATGCATCACAGGAATATTGAGCTCTTCTTTTAATCGTCTTTCAATTTCAAAAGCTTCAGGAGCTTTTATATCTTCAAGATTTATACCTCCAAAGGTTGGTGATATATGCTTTACCGTTTGGATAAACTCTTCTACATTTTCAGTGTCTATTTCAATATCAAAGACATCAATATCAGCAAATATTTTAAATAACAGCCCTTTACCTTCCATCACAGGTTTTGATGCCTCAGGGCCAATGTTTCCTAAGCCTAATACTGCTGTTCCGTTTGAAATTACTGCTACCAAATTTCCTTTAGCAGTATATTTATAAGAGTTCCTTTTATCTTTTTCTATTTCTAGGCATGGTTCTGCTACTCCTGGTGAATAGGCCAATGATAAATCTCTTTGGGTTGCATATTTCTTTGTGGGAACTACTTTAATTTTTCCGGGAGTTGGTTGTGAGTGATATAATAACGCTTCACTACGTTTATTTTGCTTACTCATGATATTATCTAATTAGATTCTGGCTTTTACCAGAAGAATAATTTTCTAAGGATTTGTTAAGGAACAAATTCTCAACCAACAAAGGTACGATGTTGTGCTTAATAGTCACACAAATAATACTATTCTTTTAAGAATTTGATGTTTCTAGATAGTCCAGAAAACTTAGTACGCTTTACTGCAGATTTTTGAAAGACTTTACTAAACACCTCTTGTGTAATCTCTTCCCAATCTTTTTTAATCATAGAAAGTAATTCTGGATGTGGATTAAAAAGAGGTTCGTTATGCGATTTAGAAAACCGATTCCAAGGGCACACATCCTGACAAATATCGCAACCAAACATCCAATCGTCAAATTGTCCTTTTACTGTGTTTGGGATTTGTTCCTTTAACTCGATGGTAAAATATGAAATACATTTACTCCCATCCACCACATAAGGTTCTACAATAGCCTGTGTTGGACAAGCATCGATACATGCAGTACAGGATCCACAATGGTCTGTTGTTGGTGTATCATATTCTAAATCTAAGTCAATAATTAATTCAGCAATAAAATAAAAGGAACCTACTTGTTCTGTTAATAGATTAGAGTGCTTTCCGATCCAACCCAATCCGGATTTTGCGGCCCATGCTTTATCTAGAACTGGTGCCGAATCTACAAAAGCACGTCCATAAACTTCACCTATTTCGTCTTGAATAAAACTTAGAAGGCTTTTAAGTTTATCTTTAATTACAAAATGATAATCGGTTCCATAGGCATATTTAGATAGCTTATAGCTGTTTTGAGTTTGTTGATTTTCTGGATAGTAATTAAGCAGTAACGAGATGACACTTTTAGATCCTTCTACCAATTTGGTTGGGTCTAACCGTTTGTCAAAATGGTTTTCCATATACTGCATTTCGCCATGCATATTTTGGTTTAACCAATTTTCTAAACGCGGTGCTTCTTCCTCTAAAAAGGTTGCTTCACTAATACCACAAGACAAAAAACCGAGGCGTTTGGCTTCGGTTTTTATTAGGTTGGTGTGTTGGTGCTTTTTGTTCATTTTTGATGAGATTCTGAAACAAGTTCAGAATGACACAATGCGTCAAAACAAGCCGCCTTGAGTTGCGCCTTTAATTCGACCCAAATGTTTATAAGCGAGTTCTGTAACTTCTCTGCCACGTGGTGTTCGCATTATAAATCCTTGTTGAATTAAAAATGGTTCGTAGACTTCTTCTATGGTTTCTGTGTTTTCACTCACTGCTGTTGCTAAGGTTGTTATCCCTACTGGTCCTCCTTTAAATTTATCTATAATCGTTGTTAAAATCTTATTATCCATTTCATCCAAACCATGTGCATCAACATTAAGTGCTTTTAAGCTGTACTTAGAAATTTTAATGTCAATCTTACCATTTCCTTTAATTTGTGCAAAATCACGAACCCGACGTAACAATGCATTTGCAATTCTTGGTGTTCCTCGGCTTCGTCCTGCAATTTCTATAGCAGCTTCCATTGAAATAGAAACGTCTAATATACTTGCACTTCGTTGTACTATTGCTGTTAGTAATTCTGTTTTGTAATATTGAAGCCTACTACTAATCCCAAAACGTGCCCGCATAGGTGCAGTAAGCAATCCTGAGCGTGTTGTTGCGCCAATTAATGTGAATGGATTTAGGTTAATTTGAACCGTTCTTGCATTTGGTCCAGACTCAATCATAATATCGATTTTATAATCCTCCATCGCAGAATATAAATACTCTTCAACAATAGGGCTTAAACGATGAATCTCGTCAATAAATAAGACGTCTCTTTCTTCAAGATTAGTAAGTAATCCGGCCAAATCTCCTGGCTTATCTATAACTGGCCCTGAAGTTACCTTAACCCCAACGCCTAACTCATTAGCTAAAATATGGGCTAAAGTGGTTTTTCCTAATCCAGGTGGCCCGTGAAATAAGGTATGATCTAAGGCATCTCCTCGCATATTGGATGCCTTAACGAATACTCTTAAGTTTTCTAAAATCTGATCTTGACCAGCAAAATCTTCAAAAGAGAGTGGTCTTAAGGCTCTTTCTATATCATGCTCTTCTGGAGTAAAATCATCACTTGATGGATTAAGATTTTCGTTCATATTAATTTCCCACGAAAGAGGGAATCTCTCTTTAATTAATTCTTCTACTTTTAATTAAGCCTTATTCATTATTCTAAGATTTCAGTCTTCAATGCAACACTCTTTATTAAACTCAATAAACGTTGCTTAATGTGTCTCGCTGAAAAATAAAAAAACGCTTCTTCAAATATAAACAAAAAGCCTTTCTGTTTTAGAGAAAGGCCTTTTTATATCGATTATAAGATTCCTGCCTTCGCAGGAATTTGTTAATGCTGAAGTTCTTCTTCGCCTTCTTTTAAAGGTACATTTTGAGGCACAAAATCGTCGTCATGTCCTGGTTTACTATAATCGTAAGCCCAACGGTGTACATGCGGAATTTCGCCTTCCCAATTACCATGGATATGTTTTATTGGTGCTGTCCATTCTAATGTATTAGATCTCCAAGGGTTTTGAACTGTTTTCTTTCCATAAAAAATACTGTAGAAAAAGTTCCATAAAAATACCAACTGAGCAATTCCTCCAATGATAGCAAATATTGTAATGACAACATTTACGTTTTGTAAATCATCGAATAATGGAAAATTACTATTTGTGTAATAACGTCTTGGTAATCCTGCCATACCTATAAAATGCATTGGGAAAAATACGCCGTAGGCACAAATGGCTGTAATCCAAAAATGAATATACCCCAAATTTTTATTAAGCATGCGCTTAAACATTTTAGGAAACCAATGATAAATCCCTGCAAACATTCCATATAATGCTGAAATACCCATTACCAAATGGAAGTGTGCAATAACAAAATAAGTGTCGTGAACATTAATATCTAAAGCGCTATCTCCAAGAATAATTCCTGTTAATCCTCCAGTAATAAAGGTTGAAACTAAGCCAATAGAAAATAACATCGCTGGATTTAATTGAAGGTTTCCTTTCCATATAGTAGTAATCCAGTTAAATGCTTTAATCGCTGATGGTATTGCAATTAATAAGGTTGTAAATGTGAATACAGAACCTAAAAACGGATTCATTCCTGAAACAAACATGTGATGTCCCCAAACTATAGTTGACAAAAATGCTATGGCTAAAATAGCGGCTACCATGGCACGATATCCAAAGATTGGTTTACGTGAATTGGTGGCAATAATCTCTGAAACAATCCCCATTGCAGGCAGAATAACTATATATACTTCCGGATGCCCAAGGAACCAAAATAAGTGTTCGAACAATACTGGAGACCCACCTTGGTAATGTAATACTTCTCCTTGTAAAAATATATCTGATAAGAAAAATGATGTTCCAAAAGTTCTATCCATTATTAATAATAGAGCCGCTGATAATAATACTGGGAAAGACACAACTCCAATAATAGCGGTTACTAAAAATGCCCAAATAGTTAAAGGTAAGCGAGTCATTGACATCCCTTTGGTTCTAAGGTTTATTACAGTTACAATATAATTAAGCGAACCTAATAATGATGATGCAATAAATATTGCCATAGATACTAACCATAGGGTCATCCCCATTCCAGAGCCTCCTTGTGCCATTGGCAATGCACTTAACGGAGGGTAAATGGTCCATCCTGCGGCAGCTGGTCCAGCTTCAACAAATAATGAAAGAATCATTATAACACTGGATAAAAAGAACATCCAATATGATAACATATTTAAGAAGCCAGAAGCCATATCTCTAGCCCCAATTTGCAAAGGAATTAAAAGGTTACTAAATGTACCACTTAATCCTGCGGTAAGCACAAAAAACACCATGATTGTCCCGTGAATAGTTACCAACGCCAAATAAATATCAGCATCCATAACACCTCCTGGTGCCCATTTACCTAATAGTGCTTCAAAAATCACATTAGGCTCTTCGGGCCATGCAATTTGCATACGAATCATTAGTGACATAATTACGCCAATAACTCCCATAATTGTACCTGTAATTAGGTACTGCTTTGCAATCATCTTATGATCTTGACTAAATATATATTTAGTTACAAAAGTTTCTTTATGATGATGTCCGTGATCGTCGTGATCGAGAGTATCTGCGTGTGCTGACATAATCTATATGTGTTTTATTCTTTTTAAGTTATAATTAATTTTGGACCAATGAATTTTTGAACAGCTTTTGTTCACTAATCCAAGCGTCATAATCTTCTTGAGACTCTACAATAATTTTCATTTGCATATTGTAGTGTGATTTTCCACAAATTTTATTACATAATAACAAATAATCAAATTCATAGCGTTCTAATGCCTCTTCACCCTTTGCAATTAAGGCTTTAGACTTTTCGGTTCTAATTCTATTAATATTAGCTACTTTATCAATCATTTGTGGTGTTAGCCTCATATTAGTTGTAGTAACTGTTGGTGTAAAACCAAACTGTGTTATCATACCAGGAACACAATTCATCTGTGCTCTAAAGTGAGGCATGTAAGCAGAATGCAATACGTCTTGTGAACGCATTTTGAATAATACAGGTCTTCCAACAGGCAAGTGTAATTCTGTAGTAATGATATCATCTTGTGCATAAGGATCTGATTCATCAACTCCTAAAATATTAGCATTATCAAGATTTATCAATCTAACATTGGCTTTACCTAACACGTTATCTTCTCCTGCATATCTAGCTTTCCAATTGAATTGCTGTGCATATAGTTCTATAACTATAGTGTCTTCATCTTCCTCGATAAACATGATATCTGACCACGTAAATAATCCGTAAATAATTAATCCAGCTAATACTATTGTAGGAATGATTGTCCAAATAAATTCTAACTTATCATTATCTGCATAGAATACTGCTTTCTTGCCTTTTTCTCCTTTGTATTTAAATGCAAAATAGTATAGTAAAAACTGTGTAACTGTTTGTACAAAAAACAAAAGTGCAAAAGAGATAATCATTAAATTATCAACCTTTGGTCCATGTTCTGAAGCAGAGTTTGACAGTAAGGGTAAGTCTCCCCATTTTACAATACAAACTATTGTAATAATATAAATGAAGGCTAAAAAGCCTAACATTAAATATCCATTAACTTGATTGTCTTTATCAGTGGCTATTTGAGAGTTCTCTTTATTAGCATTTGCCAAATCAAAGATCTTAACCATTTGCCAAATGGCAATTGTAATAAATACTAAAACTATAATTGTTAATAAAGCAGTCATTGTTGTTTTTCGTCTTTATTTTATTAATTAATAATGGAATTGTTCACTTTCCTTCATAAATGGATTTCTTTTGGCTAGTAATGGCGCTTTTGTTAACGCTGTAAATACTATAAACATAAATAATCCTGCAAATAATAATACTGAACTTATCTCTGGAATTCCAATAAACCATCTATCACCAACTGTTGCTGGCATAATCATATTAAATACATCAATATAGTGGCCAAATAATAGTACAATACCTGTTAGTACAATAAACCATGGCACACGTTTAAAATCACTATTCATTAATAACAATATTGGGAATACAAAGTTTAAAACTAACATCCCGAAAAATGGTAAATTGTAATCTTCAATTCTCGTTACAAAATAGGTAACTTCTTCTGGTATGTTGGCATACCAAATTAACATAAACTGAGAGAACCATAAGTACGTCCAGAAAATACTAAACCCAAACATATATTTTGCTAAATCGTGTAAATGACTATTATTAACAAATTCTAAATATCCTTTGGTTCTTAAGTAAATTGCTAAAAGTGCAATAACCGTAATTCCACTTACAATCATACAAGAAAAAACATACCAGCCAAATAAAGTACTAAACCAATGTGGATCTACACTCATAACCCAATCCCAAGACATCATAGATTCTGTATAAATAAAGAATACTAAAAATGCTGCGGAAATACGGAATGTTTTTTTAAAGTTTTTATTATCCTCGGCAGTATCTTGTGCTATTGAAAATTTTCGTGAAAAATAACGATACAAACTCCAGCCAGCAATAAATATTAAGCCTCTGATTATAAAACCAGTCATGTTTAAAAATCCTGATTTATTTTGAAGTAACTCATCATGAGCAACAACATCTGGATCCATCCAAACAAATAAGTTGTAATGTCCAATTGTCCCAGAAGCAACAGCTATTGCTAACACTATTAGTGCTCCAGGAAGTAAATAAGCAGTAATGCCTTCCATGACTCTAAAAAGTACTGGTGACCACCCTGCTTGCGAGGCGTATTGTACAGCATAAAAAGCTAAAACACCAAGCGCTATCATCATAAAAAAGAATGCAGCTACATAAAGCGCAGACCAAGGTCTGTTTGCTATTTGATGCTGAACATGTTCAACATGTTCTTTATGCTCATTAACTTGCGCTTCTGCCAAATCGCCATGTGTATCATCAGCATGAGAAGTTTCCATTGTAGAAGCTTCTTCTACATGGCCTTCACCATGACCTGCGCTTTCTGCTGCAAGTATTGTTTCTACTTCTTCAAAAGATTTATGGGAGGTCATGAAACCATAGCCAACACCTAATGCTCCTAATATCATTAAGATGAAAGAAAATGTCTTTAATTTATTTGAGAATGTGTACATATCTATATATAAACTTTATCTAAATCTTATTTTTCTAAATCTGCTTTTAACTTTAAAACGTATGCTACTACTTGCCAACGCTCTTCCTCTCTTAATTGATTTGCATAAGAACCCATTGCGTTTTTTCCATAATATATAGTATGGTAAATTCCCCCTGTAGTAATTGCTCTTCCTACATCATCATAGCTTGGTATTCCAAACATAATCTCTCTTTTTACCAATGTCCCTTGACCGTTTCCTTTTTTACCGTGACAAATACTACAGTAAATATCGAATAACTCTTTCCCTTTTGTGAGGTCTACTTGAGTTGAATCTAATGGACTCATTAATTCAACTTTTGCTCTTAGAAAATCTTCATTTGTGTTTTTATATTCAAATAAGGAGTGTCCTCTTGCAATTGTTCCTTCAGCTGGTAACATTGCCGATTGTTCATTTGGAAAAACCTGATATCCTCCATAAGCCTCATAGCCAACAGGTTGATACATATTTGGCATGTATTGATAATTTGGTACTAAATTGTTTTTACAAGAAAAAACGAAACTTATCATAACTGCCACTACTAATATTTTAATTAAGCTCTTCATAATATATTAATGTGCTTCTTTTTCTACTATATTAATTTCAACTGCTCCTGTTTCTTTAAGTAAATTCTCGAGTTCTTTTTCATTTCCGTGTACTGCAAGTTCCATTAAAAAATGATCATCTGTTGTTCTTGGGTCTGGATTTTCTGCTTTTTTAAATGGCCACATTCTACTACGTAAATAAAAAGTAATAACCATTAAATGGGCTGCGAAAAACACTGTTAACTCAAACATAATTGGCACAAAAGCAGGCATATTCTCAATATAACTAAAACTTGGTTTCCCTCCTATATTTTGTGGCCAGTCTTGAATCATCATATAATTCATCATCCAAATAGATATGATTAATCCTATACATCCATATATGAATGATGTAATGGCAATTCGCGTTGGTGCCAATCCCATAGCTTTGTCTAATCCATGTACTGGAAAAGGTGTGTATATTTCTTCTATGTGATGTCTTTCAGCTTTTACTTTTTTAACGGCAGCCATTAACACATCATCATCTGTATAAATAGCGTGAATTACTTTTGAAGTTTCCATATGCTATCTTAGTTTTTTAAATTTTTTGAATTATCCTCTGCAACGTTCGATGTTCTTTTATTGACTCCAGTACCAACTAAACTTTTTCCAGCTTCTCTAATTCTTTTATAGCGTTCTCCCGAAGATTTTAAAATGGTTTTTACTTCCGCTTGCGCTATTACAGGGAATGTCCTTGCGTATAATAAAAATAATACAAAGAAAAATCCTATCGTTCCAATAAATGTTCCTATTTCTACAAATGTTGGTGAAAACATTGTCCAAGATGATGGTAAGTAATCTCTATGTAGTGAGGTTACAATAATTACAAATCGTTCAAACCACATTCCTATATTTACTACAATTGAGATAAAGAATGAAAACATAATACTTGTTCGTAATTTTTTAAACCACATAAATTGAGGTGAAAACACATTACAACTCATCATAATCCAATATGCCCAAGCATAAGGCCCTGTTGCTCTATTCAAGAAAGCATACTGTTCATATTCTACTCCAGAATACCATGCAATAAACAACTCAGTAATATAGGCCACACCAACAATAGAACCTGTAATCATAATTACAATATTCATTAACTCGATGTGTTGTACGGTAATATAATCTTCTAAATTACTCACTTTTCTCATAATAATAAGCAGCGTATTTACCATAGCAAAACCAGAAAATACTGCTCCCGCAACAAAATAAGGTGGAAAAATGGTTGTGTGCCACCCAGGTACAATAGACGTAGCAAAATCATAAGATACAATAGTGTGTACTGAAAGTACTAATGGTGTTGCTAAACCAGCAAGCACTAAAGATACTTCTTCAAAACGTTGCCAATCTTTTGCTCTACCAGTCCAACCAAAGCTTAATAAGCTATATATTTTCTTTTGAAAAGGTTTTACAGCTCTATCTCTAATCATTGCAAAATCTGGTAATAAACCTGTCCACCAGAATACTAATGATACAGATAGGTATGTAGAAATTGCAAATACATCCCAAAGTAAAGGTGAGTTAAAGTTTACCCAAAGCGATCCAAATTGATTTGGAATTGGTAATACCCAATAGGCTAACCATGGTCTTCCCATATGTATAATAGGAAACAACGCAGCTTGAATTACCGAGAAAATTGTCATGGCCTCTGCTGAGCGGTTTATTCCCATTCTCCATTTTTGACGGAACAGTAATAGTACTGCAGAAATAAGAGTTCCTGCATGACCAATACCTACCCACCAAACAAAATTAGTAATATCCCAAGCCCATTCTACAGTCTTGTTCAATCCCCAAGTACCAATACCCGTGGATATTGTGTAAATTATACAACCAACTCCCCACAGAAAAGCTGCCAGTGCTATAGAAAAAACTATCCACCAAGATTTATTTGCTTTTCCTTCTATTGGAGCGGCTATGTCCACACTTACATCGTGGTACGATTTTTCTCCGAGTACTAAAGGTCTTCTAATAGGTGCTTCGTAATGAGACGCCATAATTTTTTATAATTGTTACTTAATTAATTTATGCTT
>UOEB01000052.1_pt1 | contig 40031 bp, 32 predicted proteins | sample 1989961 | NCBI WGS metagenome assembly UOEB01 (sample SAMEA4712198, study PRJEB27164) | hydrothermal vent metagenome | biome: marine basaltic hydrothermal vent biome; feature: marine hydrothermal vent; material: mineral | place: Pacific Ocean | collected 2011-06-14/2011-07-23 | depth 1691 m | reverse complement strand
AATGGATTGGTATTAGATAAAAATGGGCAGAAAATGTCTAAACGTTTGGGAAATGCCGCTGATCCTTTTGAAATATTAAATAAATATGGTGCCGATACTACGCGTTGGTATATGATTAGCAATGCAAATCCTTGGGATAATTTAAAGTTTGATGCAGAAGGAATTGAAGAAGTAAAACGCAAATTTTTCGGGACACTTTATAATACGTATTCATTTTTCACCCTTTATGCTAATATTGATAAATTTAATTATAGTGAAGTAGATATTCCGTTAAATGAAAGACCAGAAATAGACCGTTGGATATTATCGGAACTACATACATTGATAAAGAAAGTAGATGCTTTTTATACAGATTACGAACCCACAAAAGCGGCTAGAGTTATTTCAGAATTTACACAAGAATATTTAAGTAATTGGTTTGTGCGTTTAAGTAGAAGACGCTTCTGGAAAGGGGATTATCAACCAGATAAAATTTCAGCATATCAAACGCTATATACCTGTTTGCTAACCATTGCAAAATTAGGCGCACCAATTGCTCCTTTTTATATGGACAGGCTTTATAAAGATTTAACAAAGGTTACCGAAAAAGAAAATTTTGAAAGTGTACATTTGGCCGTGTTTCCTAAACATGACGAGGCGTACATCGATAAAACTCTTGAACGAAAGATGGAGAATGCCCAAACAATTTCTTCATTAGTCTTGTCGTTAAGAGCTAAGGAAAAGATTAAAGTAAGACAACCTCTGCAAAAGATTATGATTCCGGTAGATAATACTACTCAAAAAGAGGAAATTCTTGCCGTTTCAGATCTTATAAAACATGAAGTAAATGTTAAGGAAGTTGAACTGTTAGAAGATGCTTCGGATATATTAGTGAAGCAAATAAAACCTAATTTTAAAACATTAGGACCACGCTTTGGAAAGGATATGAAGTTAATTACTAACACGATACGTGAGTTTACTTCAGAAGAGATTAAAAAGATTGAACAAAGAGGGACTTTAGATGTTGAAATTAATGGAAAAAGTATTACATTAGGACTTGAAGATGTTGAAATAACATCTCAAGATATTGAAGGTTGGCTAGTTGCTAATGAAGGCGCTCTAACAGTTGCCCTAGATGTTACAATAACCAATGAATTAAGAGGAGAAGGTATTGCTCGCGAACTTATAAACCGTATTCAAAACCTACGTAAAGATTCAGGTTTTGATGTTACCGACAGAATTGACGTAATGCTTCAAAAAGATGATAAAATAATTAGTGCGGTTAACACTAATATTGATTATATTAAAACCGAAACATTAACCGAAGAATTAAGAATAATAGATAGAATGAACAATGGGATAGACATCGCTTTTGATGATGTAAACACAAAATTGTTTATTCAAAAACATTAAGATTATGGCAGGAGATTTAAAAAACAGATATTCTGATGCAGATTTAGAAAAATTTAAAACTCTAATTCTAGAAAAGATTGAAAAAGCACAACACGATTTAGAGCTTATTAGAAGTGCGTACATGAACGACCACAATAATGGAACTGAGGATACGTCACCTACATTTAAAGCCTTTGATGAGGGAAGCGCTGTAATGAGTAAGGAGTCTAATTCACAATTGGCAATTCGTCAAGAAAAATTTATTCGTGATTTAACAAATGCACTTATTCGTATTGAAAATAAAACCTATGGTATATGCCGTGTTACAGGTAAACTAATCAATAAAAAACGCTTAGAATTAGTCCCTCATGCCACGTTGAGTATAGAGGCTAAAAATATGCAAAAATAAAAATGCAGATGTAATATTATATTGTAAACGTCTCAGACTATCTGAGGCGTTTTTATTTTTATAATTTCGATGAAACTAAGTAAATAGTTCTATTTTTACCAAAATTAATAGTATAAATGTCATTAAAGAGAGCCTCAATTGTAATTATTTTAATTCTTCTTATAGATCAAATCTCTAAGTTTTATATAAAAACAAATTTTGAATTAGGAGAAAAAGTTGCAGTACTTAGCTGGTTTCAAATTTTATTTGTTGAAAATGATGGGATGGCTTGGGGCGCAAAACTAAGCGATTTTACATCTTTTATTTCTGATAGAACAGCAAAAGTAATTTTAACAGTATTTAGACTTGTAGCAATTGTAGGGATTGGCTTTTGGCTCATGAGTTCAATTAGAAACAAAGGCTCTAGAGTACTTATTATAGCTATATCTCTAATTTTTGCTGGCGCATTTGGTAACATTATAGATTCTGTATTGTATGGTGTTTTATTCAATGATAGCTTAGGACAAGTTGCTGTGTTTTTACCAGAAAGCGGAGGATATGATACCTTTTTACATGGTAAAGTTGTAGATATGCTACATTTCCCTATATGGAGAGGTTATTTACCTGAGTGGTTGCCTTTTTTTGGAGGTAAGTATTTTACATTTTTTGAACCTGTTTTTAATATTGCAGATATGGCGATAAGCTCAGGAGTAGGGATGCTATTAATTTTTAATAAAAAAGCATTTCCTAAAGAAAAGAGTTCAGAAAAAGTAACACTCTAAATTATTTGTAAAATCACGCTAACTGTGTCGATATATGAAATAAGGCATCACCTTTATATACTATTGGTGCTTGATTAACATTAAAAATATATCCAGAATTTTCAGCTTTTACATAATGATGAAATTTGCCAAAAGGGTCAGTAATATGTCCAATAATATCGCCTTTATTAACCGCTTTATTTATTAGCGCAGAAGCTCTAAACATACCCGAGTATTTAGCTCTAATCCATTTACTTTCTGAAATAACAACACATTTTTTTTTAGGTTTTGAAATCTTAAATTTTGCATGTAACATATCCAAATGATGCAGAACACGTTTGGCACCATTTACACCTGTGTTTGTTATAGTTGTATTGAAGTGGAATGATTTACCACCTTCAAACAACAGCATAGGAATTCCAATTTTATGACACGTGTTTCTAAACGATTTATTTAGATTTTTAGAATATAAAACAAAAGGAGCTCCAAAAATTGTAGCCAATTTTTTTAATGCAGAATTATTTTTAACAATTCTAATTTGGGCTGCATTAAAACGATCTGCTCCACCTGTATGATAATCCAAAATTAAATCTACTTGAGGCACAATTTCATGCATAAGTTTGTAAGCCACACGACTTGCTAAAGACCCTGTTTTTGTACCTGGAAACATTCTGTTTAAATCACGACCATCAGGGAATTCTCTATCCATATGAAGAAACCCAAAAATATTAACGATAGGAATACATATAATGGTTCCTTTTTTGGGTTTATTGATGCCCTTAGCTATTATTTGCCGTACAATTTCTACGCCATTAACTTCATCGCCATGTATACCAGCGGTAATTAAAACGGTTGGTCCAGATATTTTTGAACGTTCAATTAATACAGGTACTTCAACACTTGTGGTGGTATGTAATTTTGCAACATTGAAATTTATTTCCCGACTTTCTCCAAGAAGAATAGATTCTCCTAGTATATATAAAATATCACTTTTAGGACTTGTCATTATCTTGTATTTCGTTCAATAAATGTAATTATAGCTCGTGCGATATTTTTTTGAGTTGCTGTTTCAATGCCTTCCAAACCAGGCGTTGAGTTTACTTCTAGAATTAAGGGTCCTCTTTTAGATTCTAGCATATCAACACCACAAACAGGTAATTTTAAAACGCGAGCTGCTTTTATAGCTAATTTTAATTCTGGCTCGGTTAATTTTACATAATTAGATGATCCACCACGATGTAAATTAGAGCGAAATTCTCCTTCTTTTCCTTGTCGCTTCATTGCTCCAATAACCTGCCCATCTACAATTAGCGCTCTTAAATCAGCCCCATTTGCTTCTTCAATGTATTCTTGAATGATAACTCTAGCCTGCAAACCATTAAAAGCTTCTAGAACAGACTCTGCTGCGTTTTTTGTTTCAGCTAGAACCACACCAATACCTTGTGTACCTTCAAGAAGTTTTATAATTACAGGCGTTCCTCCTACATGACTAATAACTTCCTCTACATCTCTGGAGTAATTTGTAAATACTGTTTTTGGCATTCCTACTCCAGATTTTGATAAACGTTGAAAACTACGCAGTTTATCTCTTGAACGAATAATGGCTTCGGAAGTAACGGTAGTAAATACATTCATCATTTCAAATTGCCGCACTACAGCACAGCCAAAAAATGTTACTGAGGCTCCAATTCTAGGAATAATGGCATCAACATAATCTAAGTATCTATCTTTATAATATATAGTTGGCTTTTCTTTCTCAATAATTAAATCGCACTTTAAAGGATCAATTACTTCCATATCATGACCTCGTTGTTCACCTTCTTCAATAAGTCGTCTTGTTGAATATAGGTTCTCGTTTCTAGAAAGAATAACAATGTTCATAATATAAAAGTATATGTAGCAAATGCAATATACTAAAAATGTAAAACGAATTTTTACAATAGTAGGAATTAATCTACCTTTGATAAGATGAGCAAATCCACATTAGACATACAAATAAAAACACTTCCCAATGCTCCTGGAGTGTATCAATATTTTGATGACAATAATGTTATAATTTATGTAGGGAAAGCAAAGAACTTAAAAAAACGAGTAAGTTCCTATTTTACAAAGACGCACGAGAATGGAAAAACAAGAGTACTGGTAAAAAAAATTGCAAGTATAAAGCATATTGTAGTTGCTACTGAAACGGATGCCTTATTACTTGAAAATAACCTTATAAAGAAGCACAGACCAAGATATAATGTGATGCTTAAGGATGATAAATCGTATCCTTGGATTTGCATAAAAAAGGAACGATTCCCTCGCGTATTTCAAACTAGACGTTTAATAAAAGACGGTTCGGAATATTTTGGCCCTTATACGAGTGTTAGAACGGTTCATACCTTATTGGATTTAATAAGAGGGTTATATGCTTTACGAACCTGTAATTATGATTTATCTCCAGAAAAAATTGAAGCTAAAAAGTATAAAGTATGCCTAGAATATCATTTAGGGAATTGTAAAGGTGCTTGTGAAGGCTTTGAAACAGAAGCCGAATATGCTGAAAGTATTAAAGCAATAAGAGATATTTTAAAAGGAAATTTTAAAGATTCGCTTTCACAATTCAAAAACCAGATGAAAGCCTTTGCTACAGAAATGAAATATGAAGATGCTCAAAAAATAAAAGAAAAAATAGATATTTTAGAAAATTATCAAGCTAAATCTACTATTGTAAACCCTAAAATTAGCAATGTTGATGTGTTTTCAATTGTAAGTGATGAAAGTTATGCCTACATTAATTTTTTACAATTATCGTACGGTTCAATCATCAGATCTCATACATTAGAGATAAAGAAAAAATTACAAGAAACAGACACCCAATTGTTAGTATTAGCAATAACCGAAATCAGGCAACGTTTCAATTCTATGTCTAAAGAAATTTACGTGCCTTTTAAAATAGATTTGGGAGAACATATAAAAGTTACTGTCCCCAAATTAGGAGATAAAAAACACATCTTAGAGTTATCTGTTCGCAACGCAAAACATTATAGGCTTGAACAATTAAAACAGGTTAAAATTACAGATCCAGATAGGCATGCCAATAGAATTATGGCACAAATGAAAGTTGATTTACGTTTAACCGACGAACCTAGACATATTGAGTGTTTTGATAATTCTAACATACAAGGGACTCATCCAGTAGCTGCATGTGTAGTTTTTAAGAATGGGAAGCCTAGTAAAAAAGAATATCGTCATTTTAATATCAAAACAGTAGAAGGGCCTGATGATTTTGCGTCGATGACTGAAGTTGTTTACAGACGTTATAAACGTTTATTAGAAGAGAAACAACCTTTGCCACAATTAATAATAATAGATGGCGGGAAAGGGCAATTATCATCAGCGTTAAAAAGCCTAGACAAGTTAAACTTAAGAGGGAAGATTGCCATTATTGGAATTGCAAAACGATTAGAAGAATTATTCTATCCAAACGACCCAATTCCATTATATTTGAATAAAAAAGGAGAGACACTTAAAGTAATTCAACAACTGCGTAATGAAGCACATCGTTTTGGTATAGAACATCACAGAAATAAACGCAGTAAAAGCGCTTTAAATACAGAATTAGAAACAATTCCTGGAATTGGAGACAAAACAATAATAGAATTACTTAAACATTTTAAATCTGCCAAACGGATTTCTTATGCTAAAGTTGACGAATTAGAAGAGATTATTGGAGTTTCAAAAGCTCAAAAAATTTATAATTATTATAATACCTAACATAGTGAATAAAACCATTACATTTTTATTACTATTATTTGTTTGCTTAGTCAATGCACAACAACAATCTAACCAAGACATTAAAGTTGGCTTAGTATTAAGCGGTGGCGGTGCAAAAGGATTAGCACATATTGGTGCGCTAAAAATTATTGATAGTTTAAATATAAGAGTAGATTATGTTGCAGGTACAAGTATGGGAGCCATTATCGGTGCTTTATATGCTTCGGGATATTCTGGAAGACAAATAGATTCAATTTTTAACAAAATAAATTATGAGGATATCATTAGCGATAATCTCCCAAGAGCAGCAAAAACGTTTTATGAGCGTGAAAATTCCGAAAAATATGCTATAACATTACCATTCGAAAAGTTTAAAATCAAATTGCCTTCAGGACTATCATCGGGTCAAAATAATTATAATTTATTGGCAAAATTAACTTTGCATGTTTCTGATATTACGGATTTCAGCAAGTTACCAATTCCATTTTTTTGTATTGCTACCAATGTAGAAACAGGCGAAGGCGTCATATTAGATAAGGGTAATTTAGCGCAAGCAATAACGGCAAGCGGAGCATTTCCATCGTTATATAAACCAGTAATTATTGGTGACCAAATACTAATTGATGGTGGTGTAGTAAATAATTATCCTATAGACGAACTTAAAGCAAAAGGATTAGAGGTTATTATTGGTGTAGATGTACAAGATAGTTTAGCAAGCAGGAAAGATTTAACATCTGCTCCAGAGATTTTATTACAAATCAACAATTTTAGAACCATTAATGAAATGAAAATAAAATCTAAGAAAACAGATATTTATATCAAACCTAATATTGATGATTTCAATGTTATTTCATTTGACCAAGGGGAAGAAATAATTAGAAATGGTGAGATTGCCGCAAGAAGAAATATGAGTGCTTTAAAAGACATTGTAGCACAACAGAAAGCTAAAAAAATAAATATTAAAATTAACCCTACACCAGACAGTCTTCAAATTAATAGAATAGTTATTAAAGGTAACAAAAACTATACGCGGGCTTATGTATTAGGAAAGCTTAAATTAAAATCGGGAGAAAAAGTAAGTTATCAGCATTTTACATCGGGTGTCAATAATATTGTGGCAACACATAATTTTGATAAGTTTACCTACAAATTATCTCAAGACAGTGAGAATAAAGGATATGATTTAAATATAGAAGTGGTTGAAAGTAAGATTACAACTTTTATTAAATTGGGCTTGCATTATGACGATTTATACAAAAGTGCAGCATTAATAAATGTAACTAAGAAGCGTGCTTTTTTTAAAAATGATGTCCTTTCGTTTGATTTTATTCTAGGAGATAATGTACGTTATAACTTTGATTACTTTATTGACAAAGGGTTTTATTGGAGTATGGGTTTTAATTCAAATTATAACACATTTAACAAGAACATAAGTGCTTCATTAATTTTAGATGAAAATGAAGTAATTACCCAAGGGTTAAATAAAGTAGATGTAGTTTTAAGTGACTTTACAAATCAGTTTTTTTTACAAACACTATTTAGAAAAGATTTTGCCTTAACTCTCGGTGTGGAACATAAGCGACTTAAAATTACTTCGGAAACCTTAGTGAATACAACGAGTAATGATGAAGAAACTACATTCGAAAAAAGCAACTTTTTTAGCCTTTTCGGGAAATTAAAGCTGGATACATACGACAACAAGTATTTACCAAGCGAAGGGTTTTTGTTTGATGGCGATTTTCATTTGTATCTATCGTCATCAGATTTTAACAACAATTTTTCACAATTTTCTTTTGCAAAGGCAAAAATTGGATATGCGCTAAAAATGTCTAATAAAGTAGCTGTAATTATTGGCTCTGAAGGGGGATTTAAAATTGGAGATGACTCTAATAACTCATTAAATTTTGCATTAGGCGGTTATGGCAATAATTTTATAAACAACTTTATATCATTTTACGGGTATGATTACCTTTCTATTACGGGGAGTGGTTTTGTAAAGGGGAGTTTAGATATTGACTATGAGATATTCCAAAACCAACATATTATTTTATCAGCAAATTTCGCCAATGTTGGTGACAATATTTTTGATAATGGCGAATGGTTTACTAGACCAGATTACACAGGCTATGCCATAGGGTGTTCTACGGAAACTTTTTTAGGACCTATAGAAGTAAAATACTCATGGTCGCCAGAAGCCAATAGTGGCAAATGGTTTTTTAATCTTGGGTTTTGGTTTTAAGTAAAAATAATAAATTTTTCACGATATTTGTAATCTTATGAAACTCTATTGGACCGATTTATTACAATTTCTACACTATCTTATCAAGAGAAATCCAGAATAAGTAGGCGTTTCGTATCTTTATATAATAAAACTTTGACACTAAATTTTGAGCAATGATTATTGGTCACTGAGAATTGGTTGTTGAGCGTAGTCGAAACAAGTCGAAGTGAATTATTAACTTTTAACTTAATAAAATGCCACGTTATCATACCTTAGGTAATATACCTCCTAAACGACATACAACATTTAAAAAACCTGAAGGAGGCTTATACCAAGAAGAATTATTTGGAACTGCTGGTTTTGCAGGAATGGCATCGCTGCTGTACCATTTATACCCACCGACTGTAGTAACTCAAATTAAAGACAAAGGTTCTATAGCGCCTAAAATTGCAATTGAAAAAAACATGAAGGCCTTAAGTTTTAAGGGATTTTCATTGCCACAGGAAAACGATTTTTTGGAGAGTAGAAAGACCTTGTTTGTAAACAACGATTTACATATTGGGCTTGCAGCACCAAAAACGTTTTCTAAAGATTATTTCTATAAAAACGGAGATGCTGATGAGATGTTATTTATTCACGTTGGCTCTGGAACACTTCGTACAAATTATGGAAATATTACCTTTAAATATGGCGATTATTTAATTATCCCTAAAGGCACCATTTATCAAATAGATTTTGATACTGAAGACAATAGAATTTTATATATAGAATCTTTTCAACCTATTTTTACGCCTAAGCGGTATCGTAATAATTTCGGTCAACTTTTAGAGCATGCACCATTTTGTGAACGTGATATGCGTTTGCCAAAAGATTTAGAAACACACGATGAAAAAGGAGAGTTTCTAATAAAGATTAAAAAGCAAGGGAATTTATGGGAATATAAATACGAGACCCATCCTTTTGATGTTGTTGGCTGGGACGGATTTAACTATCCTTATGCGTTCTCTATTCATGATTTCGAACCCATTACAGGACGCATTCATATGCCTCCTCCAATTCATCAAACATGGGAATCTGCTGGGTTTGTAGTGTGTAGTTTTGTACCACGTTTATACGACTATCATCCAAAATCAATTCCTGCACCATATCATCATAGTAATATTGATTCAGAAGAGTTATTATATTATGTAGATGGCGATTTTATGAGTAGAAATAATATAGAAAAAGGACAAATAACACTTCATCCCGGAGGTGTACCACATGGGCCACATCCTGGAGCAATTGAGAGAAGTATTGGTAAAACAAAAACAGAAGAGTTGGCTGTAATGATAGATCCGTTCAGACCAATGTCTATTACAGAAGAAGCATTAAAATTACAAGTAAAAGACTATCATAAGTCTTGGTTAGAATAAAACTGTCATTCCTGCGAAAGCAGGAATCCATTTTATCAAAATTAAAGATTCAATGAATAAGATTCCTGCCTTTTGCAGGAATCCTAAAAAATAATACAATGGCAACAGAAATAAAAGATTTACACAATTTACAGAACACAGAATATTCATTAAAAAAACTATTTAAAGATGCCGAAGATTTCCTTCCGTTATTAGGAACAGATTACGTAGAGTTATACGTAGGAAATGCTAAGCAATCGGCACATTTTTATAAAACAGCTTTTGGATTTCAATCGGAAGCTTATGCTGGATTAGAAACTGGCATGAATGACCAAGTATCTTATGTGCTTAAACAAGATAAAATACGATTAGTATTAACAACATCTTTAAAAGAAGGCGGTGTAATTAACGAACATATTAATAAACATGGCGATGGTGTAAAAGTAGTAGCTCTTTGGGTGGAAGATGCAACTAAAGCTTGGGAAGAAACTACAAAAAGAGGCGCAAAGTCGTTTATGGAACCTACCCGTGAAGAAGACAAAAATGGACATGTTGTGCGTTCGGGCATTCATACTTACGGAGAAACCGTGCATATTTTTGTAGAACGTAAAAATTATAATGGCATCTTTTTACCGGGTTATAAAAAATGGGAATCACATTACAATCCTGAGCCAGTCGGTTTAAAATTTATTGACCATATGGTTGGTAATGTAGGGTGGAACGAAATGAATACATGGTGCGAGTTTTACGATAAAGTCATGGGTTTTGCTCAAATTATTTCGTTTGATGATAGTGATATTTCTACCGAGTTCACAGCCTTAATGAGCAAAGTGATGTCTAATGGTAATGGACGTATTAAATTCCCAATAAATGAACCTGCTGAGGGTAAGAAAAAATCACAAATTGAAGAATATATCGATTTTTATAATGGTGCAGGCGTACAGCATATTGCAGTAGCTACCAATGATATTGTAGCAACAGTTTCAGCGATGCGAGATAGAGGTGTTGAATTTTTATACGTTCCAGAAAACTATTATGACGATTTATTAGAACGTGTTGGAGATATTGATGAAGATGTTGAGGTGCTTAAAAAACATGGTGTTTTAATTGATAGAGATGATGAAGGGTACTTATTGCAATTATTCACAAAACCAGTTGTAGATAGGCCAACTATGTTCTTTGAAATTATTCAGCGCAAAGGCGCACAATCTTTCGGTAAAGGAAATTTTAAAGCATTGTTTGAAGCTATTGAAAGAGAGCAAGAAAATAGAGGCACACTTTAGCTAAAGTGTAATTAACTTTAAAAACTCTATCATAATTTTGATAGAGTTTTTTCGTTTAATAAAAATATTTTAGAATAACTGGTAAATTACTGTTAAGAACTTTGAATAATAGTAGATGGTTTTAGGGAATTTTCTATTTTTGGAATAGTAATTGTAATTTATTCAGTAATGCAGACACTAAATCAATAAATAAGTTACATTACATTAACCTACTATATGAAAAAAATACAACTCTTAATAATAGCACTTTTAATAGCTCAAGGCTCTTTTTCCCAAGAAGAGACAGCTTTTGATACAGGAGAATGGTTTAAATTTAGAATGAGTTATAGTGGCTGGATGAAAGCAGGAAACGCAACACTTCTAATAAAAGATGATGTAATAAATAAAAAACCCGTGTATCACGTTGTTGGCAAAGGGTGGACTACAGGAGCAATTAAATGGTTTTTTAAAGTAAAAGACAGATATGAAAGCTATTTTGATAAGCAAACGGGATTACCCTATAAATTTATTAGAGATATTAATGAAGGAGGCTATACCAAAAAACTAGAAATTGAGTTCGACCAAGTTAATCATAAAGCATATATAAAGGATAAAAAGCACAACAAGAACTTTGTTATAGATACCAAACCCGATATTCAAGATATGGTTTCGGCGTATTATTATTTAAGAAACAAAATAGATGTAGATAAATTAAAACCTGGTGATGAAATTGAAACAGATATGTTTTTTGACAAAGAAAATTATGGATTTAAACTTAAATATCTCGGACAAGAAACCATAAGAACTACTTTTGGGAAAGTAAAAACATTAAAGTTTAGACCTTACGTAATGGCAGGACGTGTCTTTAAAGAAGAAGAAAGTTTAACGCTGTGGGTCTCAAATGACAAAAACCGTATACCTTTGCGTATCAAAGCCGATTTAGCTATAGGATCCTTAAGAGCCGATTTAGAATCTTTTAAAGGATTAAAACACTCATTTAAAATAGTAGTTGATTAATTATGCAAGACCAACCAAATTACGATTCTATATTAAACGAACTTCATAAGAAATACGATGATATAAATCAAGATACCGAAACACATTTAGAAGGGCTTTTACATAGTAAGCCCATAACATATTGGGATTATATCCATACAGATGCCTTATTGAGCCTTCAAATTCAACGCACAACTTTGCCAGATGAAATGGTGTTTATTGGTTATCATCAAATCAATGAACTTATTTTTAAAATGATTCTTTGGGAAATTCAGCAAGTTGCTGAGAACGAAGATTTAAATACGGTGTTTTTTGAAAACAAATTAATGCGTGTGAGTCGTTATTTTGATATGCTGTCTACTTCATTTAATATTATGCGAGAAGGCATGGATGTAGCGCAGTATAATAAATTTAGACATACACTTACACCTGCAAGCGGATTTCAAAGTGCACAATACCGTTTAATAGAATTTGCTTCAACAGAGCTTATAAACTTAATTGATTATAGATTTAGAAAAACCATCGACAGAAATACACCTTTTGAGCATGCTCTTGAGCATTTATATTGGCAAGCTGCAGGGAAAGACTATAACACAGGCGAAAAATCTACACTGCTTATAAATTTTGAAAAACGGTATAAAGAAGAGTTTATAACCTTTATGAAGGTATATAACACCAAAAATTTATGGTCAAGATTTAAAGAACTTCCCGAAGCAGATCAAAAAAATGAAGACTTGGTAAAAGCAATGCGTCATTATGATTATACTGTAAATGTATCTTGGGTAATGGCACATTACAATGCAGCAAAACATTATATTTTAGGCGAAGATGGTGACGGAGAAGCAACAGGAGGAAGCGATTGGCAAAAATATATGCATCCAAAGTATCAAAAACGTATATTTTTTCCAGAACTTTGGAGCCCAGAAGAATTAGATAATTGGGGAAAGGATGTTTAATTACATTAATAAAATAAACAATATGCAGTTAAAGTTAATAGCGTTAACTTTTTTAGGATTAATCATGTTCACTTCGTGTAAGGAAGATGTGAAAGCTAATGATTTACCTATACAAGATTTAGTAGTAAAAAAGGAAATAGAAAAATTTGAATTTGGATTTAAGCTTAACGACTTTATAGTTGTAAGAGATACAATAAAAAAGGGAGATAGTTTTGGCGAAATTCTAGAGCGTAATAAAATAGGCTATCCGCAAATTTTTCACATCGCAGAAAAAGCTAAAGACACTTTTGATATTAGAAAACTTCAAGTAGGAAAGCCTTATACTTTATTATTCTCAAAAGATTCACTAGAATTGCCACAGTGTTTCATTTATCAGCCAAATAGAGAAGAATATGTAGTCATAGATTTTCAAGATTCAATTACACAAGCATACATAAAAAGAAAGCCTATAAAATATGTAGAAAAAGAAGCTTCAGGAGTTATAACAAGTACCATTTCTGAGGCATTAGACGAGCAAGGGATTAGTATGGTTTTAGCTTACGACATGTCCGATATTTATGCTTGGACTATAGATTTTTTCCGCCTTCAAAAAGGAGATCGATTTAAAGTTATTTATACCGATAAGTATATTGATGATACTATTTATGCAGGAATTCAGGATATTAAGGCAGCATATTTTGAGCATAAAAAAGAACCTTTTTATGCCTTTGAATTTAAAACAGATGATGATAAAGGATTAGTGGATTATTTTGACGAAGAAGCAAAAAATTTACGTCGTGCATTTTTAAAAGCACCAGTACAATATAAGCGTATTTCATCGCGATATAACTTACGACGAAGAATAGCATATTACGGAAATAGAATTCGCCCACATAAAGGCACTGATTTTGCAGCTAATGTTGGCACACCAATTATGGCAACTGCAAATGGGACAGTAGTAAAAGCTGCCTACGATAGAGGTAATGGAAACTATGTAAAAATCAAGCATAACTCTACCTATTCTACTCAATATCTTCATATGAAAAAGCGTAAATCAAAAGTTGGAGATTTTGTGAAGCAAGGCGACGTTATTGGATGGGTTGGTATGACAGGAAATACTGGAGGACCTCATGTGTGCTATCGTTTCTGGAAAAATGGAAGACAGGTGGATCCTTTTAAACAAAAATTACCTGAAGCAGAGCCAATTTCAGACAGCTTAAAGGTAAAGTATTTAGAATTTATTAAACCGTTAAGAACACAATTGGATGCTATTCAATTTATAGATGAGATGTCTCAAGACCAAGAAGCAGAAACCCTTGTAACACAAACGGATTAAATGGCTTTAAAGAATATAAATCCGACACAAACTAAGGCATGGCATAAATTAGAAGAACATTTTGCTACAGTAAAAAATGTTCATATGATGGAATGGTTTAATACGGATGCTGAAAGAGCTAATCGTTTCACAATTAACTGGGACGATTTTTTTGTAGATTATTCTAAAAACAGACTCACACAGGAAACTATTGATATTTTTTTAGAATTGGCAGAGGAAGTTGATTTAAAAGATGCAGTTTCTAAATATTTTTCAGGAGATAAAATAAATCAAACCGAAAATAGAGCCGTTTTGCATACTGCATTACGAGCAAAAGAAAGCGATAAGATTTCTGTTGATGGACAAAATATAATTCCAGAAATCTATAAAGTAAGACAAAAAATAAAAGCCTTTACGAATCAAGTTGTAGATGGTAAACGTAAAGGATTTACAGGAAAATCGTTTACCGATGTTGTAAATATTGGTATTGGAGGTTCAGACCTTGGTCCTGCAATGGTTGTTGAAGCACTTCAGTTTTATAAAAATCACATAACAACACATTTTGTAAGCAATGTTGATGGTGATCATGTTAATGAAATTCTTAAAAAAATAAATCCAGAAACAACACTGTTTGTCATTGTTTCTAAAACATTTACTACTCAAGAAACATTATCTAATGCAAATACAATTCGCCAATGGTTTTTACAATCAGCCTCCGAAAATGATATTTCTAAACATTTTGTTGCTGTTTCTACCAATATAGAAAAAGTAAAGGATTTTGGAATTGAAAAAGATAATATCTTCCCAATGTGGGATTGGGTTGGTGGACGGTTTTCGTTATGGAGTGCTGTTGGTTTAAGCATAAGTTTATCAGTAGGGAACGATAATTTTGAGAGGTTACTAGAAGGCGCATTTAAAATGGATATGCATTTTAAAAATGAACCTTTTAAAACAAATATTCCGGTAGTATTAGCCTTTGTTAGTATTTGGTATAATAATTTCTTTAAAGCGGAAAGCGAAGCAATAATTTCGTATTCACAATATTTAAATCAGTTTGCTACATATTTGCAACAAGCCATTATGGAAAGTAATGGTAAAAGTGTAGATAGAAAGGGGAATCCTATTAATTATCAAACAGGAGCAATAATTTGGGGAGAACCAGGTACAAATTCACAACATGCATTTTTTCAGTTAATTCACCAAGGGACTAAATTGATTCCAGCAGATTTCATAGGGTTTGTTAAAAGCTTACATAAAAATAAAAACCATCAGGATAAACTTATGTCCAATTTCTTCGCCCAAACTGAAGCCTTATTGAAAGGAAAGTCAAAAGAAGAAGTTTCTCATGAATTGGAAAACTTAAATTTATCTAAACAGCCTAAGGAGCAATTATTATCATTTAAAGTGTTTGAAGGGAATAAGCCCACAAATACTATCTTTATAGAGAAATTAACTCCCGAAAGTTTAGGAAAACTTATTGCTATGTACGAACACAAAATATTTGTACAAGGTGTTATTTGGAATATATTTAGTTACGACCAGTTTGGGGTAGAGTTAGGGAAACAACTTGCAGGAAACATCTTAAATGAGTTAGAAAACACTTCAAAAACAAACCATGACGCTTCTACAACTACACTTATAGAGTACTACAAAAAATTCTATATATAATTTTAACAACTAAAACGTTTTCGTTATTATAAAAAAGTAGTATATTGAATCTTGGTAGAAATTGTTAATATTTAGTTAATATAGAATAATTAATTATTCCTATTTTTGCCGTAAAACAAACTAATCTTAATTTTTTAATATGAAAAAAATTACTCACTTTTTATTAATTGCTGTAGCTTTAGTATACTCTACTGCGGCAATAGCACAAAGTACAGTTACAGGAACTGTTTTAGATTCTGAAACTAACACTCCTCTTCCAGGAGTAAACGTAATCGAAAAAGGAACTACAAATGGAGTTTCGGCCGATTTTGATGGGAATTTCACTTTAAAGACAGAGTCAACAGATGCAATTATCGTGATTTCTTATGTAGGTTTTTTAAGTCAAGAGGTTTCTATTTCAGGAGATACAGACCTTGGAAACATTATGTTAGAGCCAAGTCCATTTGGACTAGACGAAATTAACATTATTGCTTCTGTAGCAGTAGACAGAAAGACACCAGTAGCGGTATCTACAGTTAGGGCTGATGAAATAGAATTAAAATTAGGGTCTCAAGAGTTTCCTGAAATTTTAAAATCTACTCCAGGAATTTTTGCCACAAGAGCAGGTGGAGGTTTTGGAGATGGTAGAATTAACGTTAGAGGATTCTCCTCAGTAAATGTTGCGGTTTTAATTAATGGTATTCCAATTAACGACATGGAAAATGGTCGTGTATTCTGGTCCAATTGGGCTGGTTTGGGTGGAGTAACTAGCCAAATGCAAGTGCAAAGAGGTCTAGGAGCTTCAAAATTAGCAGTGCCATCTGTTGGAGGTACTATTAATATAATTACAAGAACCACAGACGTAGAAGCTGGTGGGAATGTGTTTGCTGATGTAGGAAACGATAGAAGAAGAAAGTATGGATTAATGTACTCTACAGGTTTAATGGATAACGGTTTTGCAGTAACCATAGCAGCAGATAAGACTGATGGTGATGGTTATGTAGATGGAACACAATTTACTTCGGTTTCATATTTTATTAATATATCAAATAGAATTAACGACCAACATAAATTGTCTTTTTCAGCTTTTGGCGCTAAACAACGTCATGGACAAAGACAAAATAGAAGTTTAATTTCTACCTATAGAGAAAGTGAGAGAGGCATTAAATACAATCCTGATTGGGGTTATAAAAATGGTCAAGTAACAAGTATTGAAGACAATTTTTATAACAAACCACAATTATCTTTAAATCACTATTGGACTATTAGTGATAAAACAACTCTTTCTACTGCAGCTTATGCTTCTTGGGGATCAGGAGGTGGAGGTGGAACTCTTGGCAGTAATCTTGATGGTCAAGATGGTAGATTTAAGTTTGATAGTAATGATTATAAAATAGGAGTTTTAGGACCAGTAGATTTAGATAGAATTGTAAGAGAAAATATTGCCAATGGTGCCAATGGGTCATCGGCAGCATTAAGAGCATCGAGAAATGATCATAGTTGGTATGGAGTGCTTTCTACATTAAAAACAGATTTATCCGACAATCTTGTATTGTTAGCAGGAATTGATTTTAGAGACTATGTTGGGAAACATTTTAGAGAAGTTACTGATTTGTTAGGTGGACAATTTATTATTAATGATGGCGATGTAAATAACCCATTAAACCCTGCTAGAGTAGGAGATAAAGTAAATTATTGGAACGATGGTAAAGTAGGTTGGCTCGGACTTTTTACTCAACTAGAATACACCAAAGATAAATTAAACACCTTTTTATCCCTATCAGGATCTAACACATCGTACAAAAGAATAGATTATTTTAATTACACACCTGACGATCCATTACGAGCAACAGATCGTTTTAATTTTTTAGGGTTTAGTGTTAAAGGAGGTGCAAATTACAACTTAAATGATAAGCATAATATTTTTGCTAATATAGGATATTTTGAAAAAGCGGCTGATTTTAGAGCTGTTTTTCCTAATTTTAATAACGAAGATATAAATGCTAATGCAGAAAACGAAAAAATTACCAGTTTTGAATTAGGTTATGGATTTAGAGGCGAAAAATTTGCAGCAAATGTAAATCTATATAGTACGCAATGGAAAGACAGGACATTATCTAGGTCTTTCGAACAACCAGATGGTACTTTTGCATCTGCCAATATTTTAGGAGTTAATGCATTACATAAAGGTATAGAGTTAGATTTCACCTATAAGGCAACAGATAAATTTACACTTACAGGAATGGCTTCTTTTGGAGATTGGAGATGGCAAAACGATTTAAGGGATATTCAAATTTTTGATGAAGAACAAAACCTTATTGATACGGTTAATATTTTTATTAAAGATCTTCGTGTTAGTGATGCCGCTCAAACCACAATGGCACTTGGAATGAATTTAGAAGTGATGCCAAGAACTAACCTTACTATAGATTATAATTATTTTGATAATTTGTATGCGCGATATAATCCAAATGATAGGGGAGTTGAAGGTGCACCAGAAGCGTGGAAATTACCTGATTACGGAACGTTTAATGTCTTTTTAAGACATAGTTTTGATTTAGGAGAATTTGATGCAACATTAACAGCTAGAATGTATAATGTTTTTGATACTAATTATATTCCAGATGCCTTAGATGGTAGTGCTTCAGACGCTGCTACTTCACTAGTTTGGTTTGGAAACGGAAGAACGTTTAATATCGGTGTAAAAATTAATTTTTAAAATATTGTAACATGAAAAGAATAATATATTTATTAGTAATTGTAGGTGCAACTTTCACGGGTTGTAATCCTATTGAAGACATTTATAAGAATATAGATGCGCAAGATAATCCAGTTGTTGGAAGTGCTGAATATATTTTAACAGCTGATGATTATGATGCATTAGATTTAGGATTTGGTAATTTTAGCTCTGTAGACGATGCTAAAGCAGCATTACCAGCTTTTATATCTAATTTGTATCCGCATTGGGGAGCAGGCTCTTCTGTAATAATTGGATACGATTTATATATAGGTAACGCTGAAGGAGTAAGTGATTTTACAAGTTCAGATGTTTATCAATTAACAACTGCTGATTATGCGACTTCGGGCAGTGATGCGTTTGGGTTTTACCCTAATGTTAATCCTGACGATTTTATACCGAACATTTTGGATGCTGCAATTGTAGGATCAGTTGATGGGGACATTATATTGGCAAAATACGACCAATATTTTAACGATCCGGTAGTTGGATTGGCTAATGTAGTTTCATATAATTTTGCTGGTAGTATGGAAGGATGGACTACTGCTGAGGAGTTTGGAAGTGATGATGTATGGACATCACAAACTGGTTACGTACAAGGAAATAGCTATTTTGGAGGACAAGTCGCTAATACAGAATGGTTAGTGTCGCCTTCAATTGATTTAACAGGTGAATCTAATTTAAAATTTCAAATTACACAAGAACTTGATTTTGCTGGAGATGCTTCATTACTTAAAATTTTAGTTTCAACCGACTATTCCGGTGATGTTTTAACAGCAACATGGAATGAAATTACATTGGCAAACCCTGCGACAGGAACTATGGCATCTTCTGAAGATTATGATTTTTCAGCTTACGATGGACAAATAATTAATATGGCCTTTAGATATGAATCATCTGATACTGATGCTGCAAGATGGAGAATTGCTAGTATGGCTATAAAAACATTGGGTGTAACTGGAGATGCTAATAATAAAGGAGATTTTTATGTTTATAATGGAGGTTGGGAACAGGCAGATGCCGTTTACTATTTAAGTAAAGCAGATTACGATTCTATGGGTGAAGGATCTGGACAACCAGGAAGATTTAATAACTTTAGTAGCTCTGTAAGAGCGGATGATTATATTCCGACATTTTTATCTATAAATGGACCATTTGCTTTTGCTCAAGAGGAAGATGAGTTATTTGTTATTTATAAATATTTTTCTACTTCATGTTTTTGTACTCAAACAAGAGGAAACTTATTTACAGTTATTAATGGAGAATGGACACCACATACATCAGTAATTAGTACTACGTTACAGTTTGGTCATGACGGAAATTCATGGGTTCCTGACAATACAATAAGATATACTTTAGTTGGTTCGGATTATAGTGCAATTGTTGCAGCATTAAGTGCTACATATCCAGATGCAACTGCAAGTATGGATAATTTTGCAAATTTTGATAGACGTACATCAGGAGGTTCTTCAGAATGGACAGACTCTATGGTTGTTGAAGCATTAAATGTTGTTTTAGATAATTTAGATCCATCAGCTGCTGACGACCAAAAATACGTAGTTACTTTTAATATTTTTAATGGAAGTAGTGGCACAGAAGACTTTGCGATGATAAAAAGTGGAGGAGTTTGGATACGTCAGTAAAATAACAATTAATTGAATATTTAAATCCCGATAATTTTATCGGGATTTTTTTATGGTATAAAATCATTACTTTTGTGTTACTAACAAATAAATATTTAGAAGATGATTAAAATGTTACATTCATATTGGGCCTACCTAGTATTATTTGTATTACTTATGGCAGTCTTAAATGCATTACTAGGATATTTTGGAAAAAAAGAATATAATGCCAAAGCATTCAGAATTTCGTTATTTGCATTGATTGTATCTCATATACAATTACTCTTAGGATTACTCTTGTATTTTACGTCTCCAAGATTTGAATTTTGGAGCGAGTTAGGAATGGGTGGTGTTATGAAAGATGCGGCGCAAAGATTATACTTGGTAGAGCATCCCTTAATTAATATAATTGCTGTAGCTTTAATTACTATTGGGTATTCTAAGCACAAAAAGAAACTCACATCACTTCCAAAATTTAAAACAATCACAATATTTTATGGTATTGCGTTAGTATTGTTTTTGTCTAGAATTCCGTGGAGTGTTTGGCCAAATTAGAAAAGTTAAAAAGGGAGTAATTAATTACTCCCTTTTTAATACACTATTGTATTTCTTTAATAATATGAACATATACTGGGAGGTGATCACTAAACCCATTAGTAAAAGAACTGTTAGAAAAGCTTCTAAATGGATAGCCTTTGTAACGCCCTTTTTTATTGATTAAATATTGTTTATTAAAAATACCAGCCTTAAAAAAGCGAAATGAAGAGTAGTCCTTATCTAATAATGGTTTTGTAATTAATATTTGATCAAATAAACTCCAGGCATCTCTATAAGCATTTGAACCTAGTCCTTTTTTAAAAAAATCTTCCATTGGGTTGTAAATACCTTTTAATTCAACATCCTCTTTATTTTTTTTAGCGTTTAATACATCTTTTAAACTTGCATTTGTTGGGTTGTCGTTAAAATCTCCCATACTAAAAATTTTGGCATATGGATTAATAGCCTGTAAAGAATCAATAATTCTTTTGTTTAACCTTGCTGCCGCAATACGTTTTGGTCTGCTTCGTGCTTCACCACCAGATCTAGACGGCCAATGACTAACAATAATATGTATCAATTCGCCTTCTAATTTGCCACTTACTAGCAATTGGTCTCTTGTATAAACACGTTTCCTAGTTACATCATCATAAATTTTTAGCTCATGTTTACTAGTACTTAAAGGCCTAAATAACTCTTTTTGGTAAAGTAGCGCCACATCAATACCTCGTGCATCAGGGGAATCAAAATGAACAATGCCGTAATCTTTTTGAAATAAAGAAGAATCATTAGCTAAATCTTCCAAAACTTGTCTATTTTCTACTTCGGCAAGACCAATTATTACAGGAGCATTTTTAGAAACATCTGCTCCTATTTCAGAAATAACTCTGGCCATATTTTTCACCTTTTTTTTATAAATTTCACCTCGGTTAAATTTAATTTCCATTATTGGGCTAGCTTCATCAAATTTATTAGGATCGTTTATAGTGTCAAATAAATTCTCAACATTATAAAAGGCGATAGTATGCACTTTAAACTTCCTTTTTTTCTGTGCATTTAAATTTAAAAAAGTCAGAAGGCAAAGTATAATTAGCCAATTGTGTTTTTGTTTCATTTATTTGTGTGTTTTCTCTATTAATATACAATTAAATCTTACACCAAAAGTAAAATATTAATAATAAATAACGTAAATTGGCTAGCCTTAAATATGAAACTATTTAAGAATAGAACTATTAATTATAAAATTAAACATGAAGAAAAGTTTATTTATTTTTTTATTAGGAGTTTTTTCTGTGTTCACAGCATTTGCTCAGCAAACTGTAATTAAAGGAAGTGTTAAAGACGCTATTAATAACCAACCAATTCCTGATGTTACTGTTACAATTGAAGAAACTTTACAAGTCACTAAAACTGACGCTAAGGGTGAGTTTAGCTTCACCACAAATGTGCCTTTGGGAGAGCAAATATTAAAAATTTCTAAGTACGGATATACTACTAAAAGATATCCAATAGTAGTTAATGAAGGACAAACCGTTAACATTACGGATATGACTTTAGATGTTGATATTTCCGATACTGAGGATTTATTCACGATTTCGTTATCAGATGATGAACTTGATAATGACACAAGTGCTTCAGATAATATTTCAGGGTTATTGTCGTCTTCAAGAGATCTTTTTCAACGTACAGCGGCATTCGAATTTAGTTCATCATTTTTTAGAGTGAGAGGATTAGATTCAGATAACGGTTCCGTTTTAATTAATGGTATTGAAATGAACAAACTTTACAACGGAAGACCACAATGGAGCAATTGGGGTGGTTTAAATGATGTTGTAAGAAATCAAGAATTAACTTCAGGATTAACGCCCTCAGCTTATAATTTTGGAGGTATACTTGGAACAACTAATATCAATGTTAGAGCTTCAGAAGCTAGACCAGGTGGGCGTGTTACTTATTCGTCTTCAAATAGAAGTTACACAAACAGATTAATGGTGTCTTATGCCTCTGGATTAGTTGATGGAGGATGGGCTTATACAATATCGGCAGGGAGACGCTGGGGAAATGAAGGCTATCAAGACGCAACATTATATGATTCTAATTCGTTTTTTGCATCTGTTGAAAAGAAAATTAACGATAAGCACAGTATAAATTTTACAGGAATTTATGCGCCAAATAGAAGGGGGAAATCTTCACCTAATACTCAAGAAGTTTTCGATTTAAAAGGTATAAAATACAATGAGTATTGGGGCTGGCAAAATGGAGAAAAACGTAATTCTCGTATTAAGGAAGTTGAAGAACCAATTGTAATGTTGAATCACTATTGGACTATAAGCAGCAAAACAACTTTAAACACCAATGTTGCCTATCAATTTGGAAAGTTAGGAAATAGCCGTTTAGATTATAATGGTACTGATTTGGTAAATGGATTTCCTGAAGGAGGAGGCGCTAATCCTAGCCCAACATATTACCAAAAGTTGCCAAGTTTTTTTGTGAGAAATAGTCCTGATAATTTAGGATTAGCTTATGGTGCACAACAACAATTTTTGAATAACGGTCAAATTGATTGGAATCAAATGTATGAAGCAAATATTTCTAATACGCAAAGAGGAGGTAATGCAGTTTACGCACTTTATGAAGACCGGGTAGACGATCAGCAAACCACGATTAATTCTATATTAAATACAGAGATAAGCGACAATATTTTGTTAAATGCTTCACTAAACTATCGCTATTTAAAATCTGAAAATTTTGCTCAAGTTATTGACCTTCTTGGGGCAAGCGGATATTTAGATGTTGATGCTTTTGCTGATAACCCAAACGATATTCAAAATGATATTTTAAATCCAAACAGAATTGTTAAAGAGGGCGACCAATTTAAATATAACTACAATCTTTTTGCCAGTATTGTTAGTGGATATGTTCAAGCACAATTTAAATACAATAAAGTAGATTTCTTTTTAGCAGGGAGTATTGCAAATACTCAATATCAAAGAGAAGGTATTTATCAAAATGGAGGATTCCCAAACAATTCATTAGGAAAAGGAGAAAAGTTAAACTTTACAGGAATTGGCGCAAAAGGAGGATTCACGTATAAAATTACAGGAAAGCATCTATTAGATGTTAATGCGGGATATATTACTCGAGCACCATCATTAAGAAATACGTTTTCTAACTCTAGAGAGAATCATGATGTAGTTGGAGATAGAAGTGGGATTGATATTACTGAAGAGAAAATTAGCTCAATAGATGCAAGTTATATTTTCAGATCACCAATAGTAAAAGCCAAATTAACAGGGTACTATACAAAATTTCAAGATGCTAGTGAAATATCATTTTTCTTTGCTGACGGAATAGGCGGTGATAATTCGGTATTTGTTCAAGAAGTATTACAAAATATAGATAAAAAACATATTGGGGTCGAATTAGGAATAGAAGCTCAAGTAACACCGACAATAAAGTTAAAAGGAGTAGCATCAATAGGACAATATACTTACGATAATAACCCTAATTTATCTTTAACTACTGAGCCAGATGACGATGCCATTGCTGCAGGATTTGTTGAAGGCTTTAAAAATTATGGAGAAGCTAATTTAAAAGATTATAAAATTGCTGCAGGACCGCAACGTGCTTACTCTGCTGGATTTGAATATAGAGACCCTAGATATTGGTTTTTCGGAGCAACAGTAAATTTTTTCACGAACACCTATATTGATGTAGCACCACTAACTAGGACATCTAATTTTACAACTGATTTTGATGGAAATACATTTAACGATTACGATGAGGATTTAGCAAGAAGCTTATTAAAACAGGAGAAGTTTGACGACTATATTGTTGTAAACCTTACTGGAGGAAAATCATGGAGAGTAGGAGACTATTTTATAGGATTCTTTGCAAGTGTAAATAATCTTTTAGACCAAGTATATAAAACAGGAGGTTTTGAACAAGGAAGAAATGCTAATTTTAGACAATTAAGAGATGATAAAGCTTTAGATACTCCGGTTTTTGGGTCTAAGTATTGGTATGGTCGAGGTACCACTTATTTTCTTAACCTGAATTTTAGATTTTAATAAAAATAATATGAAAAAAATAATATCAAATAAAAACAGTATCATGAATAAAGTAAGTAAAATTTTAACCTTATTTAGTGTTTTAACAGTTTTGACATTTATATCATCTTGTGTAAATGATGATGATTTTGGGCTTCCAAATATAACTGTTACCGATCCAAATATAACAGCAAATGCTACATTCCAAAATATAGTATCAAGATACTTGCAAGCAGTTAGTGATGGAGATCAAATTGCTGTAATAGAATTAGATGAGAGTCCTTTATTTATTGAGGGGTATGTGGTGTCCAGTGATCAAGCAGGCAACTTTTTTGAGGAAATAATAATTCAAAATAAGGTAGATGGTAGTACAGATGGAGTAGATCCTAGGTTAGGACTTAGTATACAAGTTAATGTAAGAGGATTGTACCAAACTTATGAGGTGGGTCGAAAAGTGTATATTAAAATGAATGGATTAGCAATTGGTGAAGAGAATGGTGTTTATGCAATTGGCAAACCAAATGGAAATAGTATTGATCAACTTGAAGAGTATGAATATAGAGACTTTATTATTAGAGATCCAGAAGTTGCTACGCTTACTCCAAAAATAGTAGCTATTGGAGATTTAACAGAGGCCGATGAAAATACACTAGTACAATTTGAAGATGCACAAATTAACAGAAACGAATTGATGTTATCTTATTCTGGAGAAGTCAGCGATAATTTTGACGGCATTAGAATTATTGAGAGTTGTTTAAGTAGTTCAACAATTTTGCTTCAAACAAGTACTTTTGCAGATTTCAAGTCAGTACAAGTACCTCAAAATAGAGGAACCATACAAGGTGTTTTTACTCGAGATTTTAGAGATGACAACAATGTATTAGTTATTAATAGTACTGCTGATATTAATTTTGATAATCCAGATCGTTGTGACCCTATTGAATTAGATTGCGGATTAGCTAGCACTCAAGCACCCAATAATATTTTTGCTGACGATTTTGAAAGTCAGTCTGTTGGATCATTAATTTCTGGTAATGGTTGGACTAATTATATTCAAGAAGGAACAGAAGGTTTTGAAGCTTATACGCAAGGAGGAACAAATTCATCATTAGGAACATCATGTAGAATAGGGTCGTTTAGATCTGATGATGCAAGTTCTATCGCATGGTTAATTACTCCTGCAATTGATTTAGATGCACAAGATGGAGAAACATTTGTATTTAAAACCTCTAATAGTTTTTCAGATGGAAGCGAGTTAGAATTGTTGTTTTCTCCAGATTGGGACGGTACTGAAGCAAATATTACAAGTGCTACTTGGGGTGTTTTACCAGCAGCTTATCTTGTTCAAGATAGCGATTTCTTTGGTGCTTGGTTTGATTCTGGTATTGTAGATTTATCTTGTGGTACAGGAATAATTCATATCGCATTTAGATATACGGGAAGTGGAGCCGCTGCATTTGATGGTACTTATGAGTTAGACGATATTAGTATAGATTCAGAGTAAGAATAACTTGCTTAAAGAATATATAATAAAAGCCCGCTAAATACTTTAGTGGGCTTTTTGACTTTATAACTTTATCCTTTCTTCAAATGAATATATACAGGGAAGTGGTCGCTATAACCGCCTTTGTATTTTCTGCCTACAAAAGTTCTAAAGGGGTTTCCTTTGTATTTTCCTTTAAATTGTTTTAAAAATTCACTATCAAAAATATGTGCTTTAGAGAAGCTATGTTTTTCAGGGTTATATTCAAAGAAGTTTGTTGTAAATAGGATTTGATCAAACAAGTTCCATTGGTGTTTAAAGTTTAAACTACCTTTAAAATGCGTTAGTAACGCTTCCATAGGATTGTATAAATTACGCATATTCACAAGCTGCGTTATACTTTTATTTGTTGGGTTATCGTTAAAATCGCCCATAATAATAATCTTTGGATTCTTGTCTTTCTGTTTTATCAAATCTATAATTTCTGCAACCTTATCCGAGGCTAATAATCGTTTTTTCTCAGAGCCATGAATACCTTCACGTCTTGATGGCCAATGGTTAACCAACACATAAATTTTCTCATTATTGAGAAACCCTTCAACGAGCAAGATATCTCTGGTATAGTCACGTTGCCCTTGCTCATCAAAAAGATTTAAGGCGAATACTTCACTGCTTTCAACAGTAAAGTATTTTGTATTATAAATAAGGGCAACATCAATACCACGCTCATCAGGAGAATCGTAATGCACAATATCATAAGATGTATCTTTAAGTCCTTTAGATTTTATTAAGTCGGCTACAACTAGTCTGTTTTCAACTTCTGCTAATCCAATAATAACAGGAGAATTGCCAGATATTTTCGCACCAATTTTAGAGATAGTATACCCTAATTTTTTAAGCTTATTATTATAACGTTTTTGTGTCCAATGCTTTTCAGAAGAAGGTAAAAAATCATCATCTCTAGTGTGTTTGTCATTAAAAGTGTCAAACAAGTTTTCAAGATTATAGAAGGCAATGGTAAAATAGTTGTGTGTTTTATTTTTTTCTAATGGATATAATGACATTTTTAATAATAATGTTTGGCGATTAAGTATTGTAAATAGTCTTTTCAAGTCTAAAATACTAAAAACAAACAATCACAGATTGATTAAATATTCATTTTTCAACTTTCTTTAAATAAAGCACATAGTAAAACGGGATTTTTTCATAGGAGAAATTTTCAATTTGTACATTTGCAACTTACTATTAAGTAATGATAGAGAAGAAGAACATAGCATTAGAAAAAGCAATTTTAGTAGGTGTAATTACTAGAGACCAAAATGAAGACAAATCTAAGGAGTATTTGGATGAGCTTGAATTTTTAACATACACAGCAGGAGGAGAAGTCGTGAAGCGATTTACTCAGAAAATGGACATGCCTAATCCCAAGACATTTATTGGTACAGGTAAAATAGAAGATGTACGTCAATTTATTGAATCACATGATATTGGCACTGCTATTTTTGATGATGAATTATCTCCAGCTCAAGAACGAAATATTAGTGAAATACTAGATTGTAAAGTACTAGATAGAACAAATTTAATTCTCGATATTTTTGCACAACGTGCCCAAACTAGCTATGCAAGAACGCAGGTGGAGTTGGCGCAATGCGAATATTTACTACCACGATTAAAAGGTATGTGGACGCATCTTGAACGACAAAAAGGAGGTATTGGTATGCGAGGACCTGGAGAAACCGAGATTGAGACAGATAGACGTATTGTACGAGATAAAATTGCGTTGCTAAAAGCGAAAGTTAAAACTATTGATAAGCAAATGGCAGTACAGCGTGGTAATCGTGGAAAAATGGTTCGCGTGGCACTTGTAGGTTACACAAATGTTGGAAAATCTACTTTAATGAATGTGGTGAGCAAATCTCAAGTCTTTGCCGAAAATAAATTGTTTGCGACACTAGATACAACAGTGAGAAAGGTTGTTATTAAGAACTTGCCATTTTTAATGAGCGATACTGTTGGGTTTATTAGGAAATTGCCGACACAATTGGTAGATTCTTTTAAAAGCACATTAGACGAAGTTAGAGAAGCCGACTTGTTATTACATATTGTTGATATTGCTCACCCTAATTTTGAAGAACATATTGAATCTGTAAATAAAACTTTAGGTGAAATTAATAGTTCGGACAAACCAACAATAATGGTATTTAACAAGATAGATGCTTATAACTATGAACCTTTTGATGAGGAAGATTTAATTGCTGTAAGAACCAAAGCAAACTATACTTTACAAGAGTGGAAAAATACTTGGATGAGTAAAATTGGAAACAACGCACTGTTTATTTCGGCGTTGAATAAGGAAAATTTAGACGAATTTAAAAAACGAATTTATGATGAAGTTAGAAGTATTCATATATCACGTTTTCCATACAATCAATTTTTGTATCCTGATTATGATGAAAATCAGGCATAAAAGAGCCTTTCTTTGTAGATCATAAAGTTTTAGAAGCTATAACTAAGCCCTAAAGTCCAGAATGTTTGTAGGTCATTATTAATAGTGTCAAATGTAGCAGTGGTATCACCTAAAGTATTAATAGCATAGTTTAATGCTTCTTGCTTGCTACTTCTTAAACCAAAATCAAAGCCTACACCAATCATTTTCCAAAGTGTATAGCCAAAAGCATTTGTCCATGTCCAATTTGAAAAGTCGGAGCTTTTATAACTCTGAAACATTGAAAAGTTTGATTTGAAACTAATGTTCCCTATTTTTCTTGTATAATCGGCTAATATTTTTGCTCCTGGGGAAGATTCAAAAATAATACGTTCATTACTAAATACAAAGTTTTGGTTTAAAGGATTAATCACAACAATTAAATCGGTAATTGGTGTCCATGTCATACCAATACCAACATCTAAATAGCCAGGATTATTAATGTTGTTTAATAATGTTGTTCGGTATTCAATTAAACCAGAAACGGCCCATTTTTTGCTTAGGTTTCTTCCATAAAGTGAAGATATATTAAACACATCTGTAGTTGGTTTAAAGCTGTCGTCATCAGTTGGGTTGTCTTTATCGTCAAGTTTTACCCAATTTAAGTTTGTAGTTAATGCGTTTCTCCAAAAGAATTTCTCTTGAATTAAATTAGCATAGCCATTAATAGTAATCCCAATGTTTCCAGAAGAATTATTTGGAGTTCCTTGTGCAAACCAATTGTTGAAATTAGAAATGCTCCCGCCAATAGTACCAAAAACGCCAGTTCTCCAACCTGATAGAGTATCCATTTGATGTTGAAGTACATCTACTCTTCCTTGGATTGCTGCAATTGAATCTTTTTTTAGTTGTTGTTCCGCTTTTAATTCTTCCATAGTTTGTGAAAAACTAAAAAAAGCTTGTAGTAAAAAGAAAAGTATGAAAAATAGTTTTTTGTTCATTTTTAGGATTTTATATGGGTATAAATATAACTGCTTAAATTATTAGCTACAAAATTATTTTATTATAAAAGATTGATTATTAGTAGTTGAAATAAACTATTTACGTTTATAAAGAGGAACAGAAGAACATGCTTCTCCATACATAATAGATTTTGCAATTGGTTTTAGCTTGTTGGTTAGCATTACATAAGCATTAGCAGGGACAGGTTTATTGGAGCATCCTTTTATGATGATAGGCTTATCAATGAATGCAGAAACATCAAAAGTATTAATAATATCTTGGTAAACAGAAGTTTCTAATGTGTCAAGATTTCCTGTGACAACTTTAGTAGCATAAGGTTCTAGATGTGTTGCTAGAAGCATAAAAGCCCAAGTAGGAATTATGGCATCAGTTGAGCAGATTAGGGCAATATAATAATCTTGATACTGTTCCCAATTATGTGTGTTTAATTTTTGTCTGAAATCTTTTTCGCGCAATACTAAACCTTCATATAACCAATCTTTAATATCAAATAAAAGGCGTGTTCCTTTTGGATAATAATCTTCAAGGTCAATGGTTACTAGTTTACTATTCGCAACGCGATTTACTATTTTTTCAGGCATATAAATAATTGTGTCTTTTTGAATTACTGAATACTGCCAACTAATTTATAGCATTCCCAATTCTAGTTTTGCTTCCTCACTCATTAAGTCTTGACTCCAAGGGGGATCAAAAGTAATCTCAACCACAGCACTTTTTACTTCGTTAATAGATTTTACTTTTTCCTCAACCTCCATAGGTAATGTTTCTGCAACAGGGCAATTTGGCGTTGTTAATGTCATTAAAATCTTAACATCGTAATCTTCATTTACAAAAACATCATAAATTAGTCCTAGTTCATAAATATCAACTGGGATTTCCGGATCAAATATGGTTTTAATAACGCGAACTATTTTTTCGCCTAAAGCATTGGTGTCTATTTTTGTTTCGCTCATTAGTTCAATTGTGTTTGGTACGCTAAGGCGTACATTTTTAATTGTTTTATCATACTTACCAATCCGTTTGCTCTTGTTGGAGATAAGTGTTCTTTTAAACCAATAACATCAATAAAATCTGTATTGGCATCAATTATATCTTTAGGATGCTGATTGGAAAACACACGTATTAGTATTGCAATTATCCCTTTTGTTATTATAGCATCACTATCTGCTGTAAAGATTACTTTATCACCTTTCAACTCCGCATGAACCCAAACTTTACTTTGGCAGCCTTTAATAAGATTGTCTTCAGTTTTGTATTTACTATCAATTAAAGGTAATGATTTCCCAAGATCAATCATATATTCATACCGCTGCATCCAGTCGTCAAACAAAGAAAACTCGTCGATAATTTCGTTTTGTATGTCCTTTATAGTTCCCATAAATTTTTCTACAAAAATACGATTCCTTTATTGTTTAGAAGCTAATTTTTTAAATGATAAAAGCTTTTCAACAAGAGGTTTTATCTCTTTAGGCGGATATCCATGATCAAAAGAATTGGATTGAATCTTTTCTGCATTTTTTTTTATAATTAATGTAGCATGAGCAGCACCATCATATTGTCTCATAGATGTTGGTGCTTTAAGATTTGGTAATTGGTTAATTTCTATGACTTCTAATAATTTTAAGAGGTCATCCCAGTCTTTAGTAGGAGTTTTATGAAATGCAATATTTTTTTTAGTTCTATCAGTACTGATTGAGAAAGAATCTTTAGACACCGTAATTTCTTCGAAGCTGCCTCTTGAAGCTGCTTGATAAGTTATAATAATATCCTGTTCTTGAGTATTATGAGATACAGCGGTGTTATTACAATCTTTAGTAATTAAAATAATAGCGAGAAAAGACAGTATAATTTTCATATTATTTTTACTTAGCATGGATTATTACACAAAAAACAAGCCAAAAACTTACGACAACATTTGGGCTGCCTTTTTTACAGCATCAACAAAAACATCTATTTCTTCAATAGTATTATAAAATGAAAATGAAGCCCTAACGGTTCCCGGAATGTTGTAAAAATCCATAATTGGTTGTGCGCAATGGTGACCAGTTCTAACAGCAATCCCTAGCTTATCTATAATGGTTCCAATATCATAAGGGTGAATACCTTTTATGTTAAAAGAGATTACAGCAGTTTTATGTTTAGACGTTCCATAAATTTTTAAATCTTCAATCTCAAGTAATTTGTTAGTAGCGTATTCTAATAATTCATTTTCATAAGCCGCAATAGTATCAAACCCAATACTATTCATATAATCTATGGCTGTTCCAAATGCGATACCTCCACAAATATTTGGTGTTCCTGCTTCAAATTTATGAGGTAAATCAGCATAAGTGGTTTTTTTAAAGGTTACTTGCGCAATCATTTCTCCACCACCTTGATAAGGAGGCAGTTTGTTTAGCCATTTTTCTTTGCCATAAAGCGCACCGATTCCTGTTGGTCCACACATTTTATGAGCCGAAATCACATAAAAATCAGCATCTAAAGCTTGGACATCTGGTTTAATATGAGGAGCTGCTTGAGCGCCATCAACTAAAACAGCAGCACCTACCTGATGTGCTTTTTTGATAATGTCTTCAATAGGATTTATAGTTCCTAAGGCATTAGACACATGATTTACAAAAACAAGTTTGGTATTTTTAGAGAGAAGTTTATCAAACTCGGTCATCATCAATTCGCCTTCCTGATTCATTGGAATCACTTTAAGAAGAGCTCCTGTTTTTTCGCATAGCATTTGCCAAGGCACAATATTACTGTGATGCTCAAGAGCAGAAACAATAATCTCATCTCCTTTTTTTAATATGGATGAAAATCCATTTGCAACAAGATTTATACCATGGGTTGTGCCAGAAGTAAATATGATTTCATGGGCAAATTTAGCATTAAAATGCTTCTGAATTTTTAATCGTACATTTTCATATTTATCAGTAGCTTCTTGGCTTAAGGTATGTACACCTCGATGTATGTTGGCATTATAATTTGAATAGTAATCTACAATGGTATCAATAACAATTTGCGGTGTTTGAGACGTTGCCGCATTGTCTAGATACACTAAGGGCTTGTTGTTTACTTTTCTGGAAAGTATTGGGAAATCTTTACGAATAGTGTCAACATCAAAATCTATATGTTGTGCAACATTTTTCATTTATAAATTAAATCCAATATTTACACCCAATTTTTTTGCAATAAGGGTATTGATACGTTTTTTAAGCTCATTAATTTTTACTGAATTTAGCACATTGTTACTAAAAGCATACATTAATAAGGCATTGGCTTCTTTTTCAGGAATACCTCGAGAACGTAAATAAAACATAGCACTATCATCTAGCTGCCCAATGGTACAACCATGAGAGCACTTAACATCATCGGCAAAAATTTCGAGTTGAGGTTTTGTGTTTATGGTAGCTTTATCACTTATGAGTACATTATTATTGGCTTGAAAGGCATTCGTTTTTTGAGCCTCTTTTTCAACAACAATTTTTCCATTAAAAACACCAGTTGAATTTTCTCCAAAAACACCTTTGTAATCTTGATGACTTTCACAATTAGGTTCTATGTGGTGTACAAGTGTGTTGTGATCTACATGTTGTTTGTTGCCAATAATTGTAATTCCTTTTAAAGTAGAATTAATACGCTCACCATGTTGGTAAAAATTAAGATTATTACGCGTTAATTTACCTCCAAATGAAAATGTATGTACTGAGCAATGACTTTCTTGTCGCTGATTAAAAAAGGTATTGTCTATTAACGACGCATTTTCATTATCGTTTTGAACTTTATAATAATCGACAATAGCTCTTTTTTTTGCAAAAACCTCAGTAACACTATTGGTTAAAACTAGATTATTGGTTAAACTTTGATGACGCTCTATAATTTGTACATGCGAATTCTCTTCAACAATAATTAAATTGCGTGGTTGTAGCATTATTGCAGATTCGTTTCCAGTAGAAAAATGTAAAATCTGGATAGGTTTTGCTACCATTTTATTCTTTGGGATATGAATAAAAGCGCCTTCATTAGAGAAGGCTGTATTTAGAGAGGTAATGCCATCTTTAGTTGCTGCTTTATTAAAGTAGTTTTCAATAACAAGACGATATTTTGGTTTTGTTAATGCCGCAGACATTAAGCAAATATCCATCCCTTCGTGAGTGGTTTGTGATAAGTGCGAAGAGTACTTGCCATCAATAAATACAATTTTGTAAGCGTCTATATCATCAATAAAATATTTTTTAACATCACTATATTCAATAACGTTTTCTTTCTTAGGGAAAACACTATAATCATGTTTTAAGATACTATTTAATGAAGTGTATTTCCAAGCTTCTTCTTTTTTTGAAGGAAAGCCTTTGTCTTCAAATATTTTTATAGCCTTACTTCGAATATCGTGTACATAACCATCTAAATCAACGTGATTTTCAAATGCAAAAAAAGATGATATAAGTTTTTCTTTTAAGTCCATGTGCTTAGGCTTTCACTTCTTCTTTAATCCAATCGTAACCTTTTGCTTCTAGTTCATGAGCTAGCTCTTTAGTACCAGATTTTACAATTTTGCCATTATGGAGTACATGTACAAAATCGGGAACTATATAATCTAATAAACGTTGGTAATGCGTTATGATAATTACAGCATTATTCTTACTCTTTAACTTATTTACACCATTAGCAACTATGCGTAAAGCGTCAATATCTAATCCGGAATCTGTTTCATCAAGAATGGCTAATCTTGGATCTAACATTGCCATTTGAAAAATTTCATTACGTTTCTTTTCTCCACCTGAAAACCCTTCGTTTAACGAACGCGATAAAAATTTTCTATCTATTTCTAAAAGATCAGCTTTTTCACGAATAAGCTTAAGCATTTCGTTTGCAGGCATATCTCCTAAGCCTTTAGCTTTTCTATTTTCATTAATCGCTGTTTTTATAAAATTAGTTACGGAAACTCCAGGAATTTCTACAGGATATTGAAAGGACATGAATATACCTTTATGAGCACGTTCTTCAGGAGCCAGTTCATCTATATTTTCACTATCTAAAAGAATTTCCCCTTTGGTTACTTCGTATTCTTCTTTCCCAGCAATTACAGAAGCTAATGTGCTTTTTCCAGACCCGTTTGGTCCCATTATAGCATGCACTTCTCCTGCTTTTACTTCAAGATTGATACCTTTTAAAATGCTTTTATTGTCAACACTTGCGTGCAGATTTTTTATTTTTAACATATTTACTCTTTACCTATTGTTATAATTTCGTTATTCTCAGGATTGGGTTTAATTACGTTTAGTATTTCTTTAATTTCTACACGAAAACCCCATCCTTCTTCATTTTCTGGTTTTGGTGTGATTTTCCCTCTTATCTCTACAGGAACCATATCTGTATCTTCAGTTTTGTATTTCTGAACTTGTGCATTTAACTCACGCATTTTATCATTAATTACAACAGCATAAATTTCACTATGTGTTTGTAATACAGCTGCGCCAATGGTGTCCTTTGGTGAGGTATAATAAATAAATTCACCTTTTAAAAGGGTTAATCCATCACTTTGTTTTTCTGTTTTTTCTAAGTTCTCAACAGCAGTGGTTTTCTCTTCAATTTTTTTGTCGTTTTTACAACTCACAAATGCAATTACAGCAAATAAGAATATTACTTTTTTCATGTTTATTATTATTTTAACCTACAGATCCTTCTAAACTAATTTCTAATAATTTCTGTGCTTCAACTGCAAATTCCATGGGAAGTTTATTTAATACTTCTTTACTAAACCCGTTAACAATTAGGGCTATTGCTTTTTCAGTATCTATTCCTCTTTGATTACAGTAAAATATTTGGTCTTCACCTATTTTACTTGTAGTCGCTTCATGCTCTATTTGCGCCGATTTATTTTTTACTTCTATATACGGAAACGTGTGTGCACCACATTTATTTCCCATTAATAAGCTGTCACATTGCGAGAAATTACGAGCATTTTCAGCACGAGCATTTACTTGTACTAATCCTCTATAACTATTTTGAGATTTCCCTGCTGAAATCCCTTTACTGATAATGGTAGACTTTGTATTTTTCCCTAAATGAATCATTTTAGTTCCCGTATCAGCTTGTTGGTAATTATTAGTTACCGCAATAGAATAAAACTCACCTACAGAATTATTTCCTTTTAATATGCAAGAGGGATATTTCCAAGTGACTGCGCTTCCTGTTTCTACTTGTGTCCAAGAAATTTTTGCATTGGTTTCGCATAAGCCACGTTTGGTTACAAAATTATACACGCCACCAATACCTTCAGCATTTCCTGGATACCAATTTTGTACAGTACTATACTTAATCTCGGCATCGTCAAGCGCTATAAGTTCTACAACTGCAGCATGTAATTGGTTTTCATCTCTGCTTGGTGCAGTACAACCTTCAAGGTAACTTACATAACTGCCTTTATCTGCTATTACTAGAGTACGTTCAAACTGTCCAGTACCTGCTTGATTGATTCTAAAATAGGTAGATAATTCCATTGGACAACGGACTCCTTTTGGTATGTAGCAGAAGCTACCATCACTAAAAACAGCACTGTTTAAGGCAGCATAGAAGTTATCCTTTTGAGGAACAATTGTTCCGATATATTTTTTTACAAGCTCTGGATGTTCTTTAATAGCTTCACTAATTGAGCAGAAAATAATTCCTTTCTCTGCAAGTGTCTTTTTAAATGTTGTTGCAACCGAAACAGAATCAATTACAACATCCATAGCAACACCAGCTAATTTTTTTTGTTCATCTAGCGAGATTCCTAATTTCTCAAAAGTTGCCAATAATTCTGGGTCAACCTCATCGATACTATTATATTTTGGCTTGCTGTTTGGTGCTGAATAATAAGAAATAGCTTGAAAGTCTGGTTTTTTATATTTTACATTTGCCCATTCAGGCTCTTTCATGTCTTTCCAAATTTTAAAGGCATCTAAACGCCATTTAGTCATCCATTCAGGTTCTTCTTTCTTTTGTGAAATTGCACGAACAATATCTTCATTTAAGCCAATAGGAAAGGTTTCAGATGCAATATCTGTGTAAAAACCATATTCATATTCTTTGGTTTCAAGTTCTTTCTTTAAGTCGTCTTCGGTGTACTTATTCATTTTTTTGTAAAATTTATAAGGAGAAGCTTTCTCCACAACCACATGTGCGATTCGCATTTGGGTTATTAAATACAAATCCAGTACCATTTAAGCCTCCAGAATATTCTAGAGTTGTTCCTATTAAATATAAAAAGCTTTTTTTATCTACAATAATCTTAACGCCATTGTCTTCAAACACTTTATCCTCTGGGTCTTTTGTTTTGTCAAATTTTAAATCATAAGATAACCCTGAACAACCGCCACTTTTAACCCCAACCCTAACAAAATCGGTTGCGTAATTGTAACCTTCGTCTTGCATAAGCTCAACAACTTTCTTCTTGGCTATTTCAGATACTTTAATCATAAATTCTTATATAGATTATTTCTAAATAGAGAGCAAATATACAATATAAGTCCTGTTTTACCATACAACCTGACATTATATTATTAAATGGGTTGATAGTATTTTTTTATTGATAAGAGTAGTATGGATGCTCTCCTTTTTAAATTAATTTGTGCTTTTTCGGATAATAAATAGGCCACCATCTATATCACTTATAATAATGTTGCCGCTAGGGAAATACGGATAAACATTCCAAGCACCATTAAAAGCGGTGTTATTATTTGATGGATAGGTGTCAAAATAGCCAACCTCAACAGCAGAATTGGCTCCAATATTAGAAATATCAAGTATTCTCACACCTGCAGTATAGTTAGCTAAAAAGAGCAGGTTGTCTTTCGTATATAAATTATGATCGATAGCAACAGTTGGTCCAAAATATTCAAACTGAAGCGAAGGATTGTCTAAATCTGTAAAATCAAAAAACAAGGTTCTTGAATTAATGCCAAAATTACGTTCATCTAATTCATCCCCAACTACAAAATAGTTAAGACCTTGTGTAAACCAACCCTGATGTGCAAAACCTAAATTCGTATAGCCAATAGAAGAAATTTGCGTTGGATTTGCTTTGTCAGTAACATCAACAATAACAACTTCATTACCATTACTTCCAATATAAATTTCCCGTCCGGTATAATCACTATCAGGACCATTATAAGTCACTACTTGAGCATCATGAGATTCACCGTCAATAGCATAACCACCTGCAGCGACTGGATTTGTTGGATTTTGTATATTAATAAAATGAGGGCCGCCATTAAAGGTTGATGTTCCTACGGCATAGGCAAACCCACTATCTTCATTTATAATAAGATTATGTGCACTACCAAAACCATTATAATTAGCATCAGCAGAAAAAACTTCAGGAGCATTTGCTACGTTTCTTAATCTTGTTAAATCAAAAACTTGCATACCATGAGCACCTGCGTTATAAGCCACGATAAAAGCGTAATTGTTATATACTTTAATATCTCTCCATAAACTATTTATACTTGCAGTAGGTAATGTACCTAGTAATATAGGATTAAGTGGATTTGAGATATCAACAAATGCAGATCCTGTTGTCGTGCCTACTAAAGCATATTCTTTGCCTGTTGTAGAATCTGTCCATCCCCAAGAATCATTACCTTCTGCTCCAACACCTCCCAATTCTGCATTAGAAATATGAGCCATTAAATCGTAGTCATTACAAGGGTAAATTCCTGCAAAACCATTAATACATGGGCTTAAAGGAGCTAAGGTTGAATCATTATCACATACATCTCCTATACCGTCATTATCTACATCAGCTTGATCTGGATTTGCAATTAAAGGGCAGTTATCATTTACATCTAAAACACCATCGTTATCATTGTCAACATCACAAACATCTCCTATACCATCTTCATCTATATCAGCTTGATCTGGATTTGCAGTTTCGGGACAATTATCTAGAGCATCACCTATGCCATCAATATCAGTGTCAATGACTTCAATTGGTTTAACACTTTCATTTGAACAACTTTGATTGAAGACTATTAAAATACCTCCTAAAAAAAAGATAAAGAATACCTTTGCAATTTTTTTTCTATTTATCATGAGCAATTTTTGTAAAAATAAAGATGAACCAAATTAGTAAAAATAAAAAGATAAAGAGTAATCCTTTATAAAAGTTAACTGAGTGTTAAAATATATTACAAAATTCATGTGTCTTTTATAGTTAAACTATATTTATTCTTACATTGAATATAAATCATAATTAATATGGCAATTAATATAACTCGTTTTTTTAAAATAGCACTTCTTTTTTTGTGTATTCAAGCTAATGGGCAAGTGAAAACGTGGAGTAAAAATTTAATAACTATCCCAGAAAAATCTAATTATCAAAAAACATCAACGTATGCAGATGTGATGCACTTCATTGAAGTGATTAAAAGTAAATCTGATTTGGTTCATTTAGAATTTATGGGTAAAAGCAAAGAAGGGAAAGACATTCCACTTATTGTAATGGCTAAACCCAAAATATCATCACCGAAAGAAGCTAAAGATTCAGGAAAGCCTATTATGTATGTTCAAGGAAATATACATGCTGGAGAAGTTGAGGGGAAAGAAGTATTACAGCAATTAATGAGAGATATTTTATTGGGTAAAAAAAAGCATTTATTAGACAACCAAATAATAATTTTCGCACCAATTTATAATACAGATTCTAATGACAAAATGGAAAAGGGGAGACGCCCTTCGCAAGAAGACAGTCCTGTAGAGGTTGGGATAAGAGCAAACAGTCAAGGCTTAGATTTAAATAGAGACGGTATTAAAATGGAAGCTATTGAAACACAGGGTTTAATACAAAATGTATTGTTGAAATGGGATCCTGAAATGTTGGTGGATTTGCATACTACCAACGGTACTTGGCATGGTTACGGAGTTACATATGCTCCAAGTTATCACTATGCAGGAGAAAAAGCACCTTATGATTTTACTTGGAACACTATGTTACCAAGTATTGTAAAATCTATTGATAAAAATTATGGTGTCAAGTTAGGGCCTTATGGAGGTTATTCTTTAAGACAAGGGTGGCCAACAAAAACCATTTATACCTATAACCACCACCCTAGATACATTGTAAATCAAATGGGTTT